>Ga0209344_10000622_pt1 | contig 57322 bp, 52 predicted proteins | sample Cruoilmetagenom6_FD_187293 | JGI IMG/M metagenome (GOLD analysis project Ga0209344, IMG submission 187293) | Oil polluted marine microbial communities from Coal Oil Point, Santa Barbara, California, USA - Santa Barbara Oil Seep Sample 6 (SPAdes)... | ecosystem: Environmental > Aquatic > Marine... | reverse complement strand
CTGATGATAAACGCTTTCTGCGCGTCCGTGAACTTCGAGGCCTTCATTGTCTTCACTCCTTCCCAGCCAAGGGAATATTAAGCGAAAACTCCAGCCTCTATCGAGGAACTTTTCGGGGGGCAGATCATTTCATATTCCATGGTTTGAGGTGTGGCGAGCGCTTCGGGAGCAGAGCTCCGGAGTGTCCGGTTCCGACACTCGTCCGACAGTCTTCAGATCGACGCTGACCTATCGCCATGCGGGATGCCGGAAGATGTCGTATTTAGCGATCACACTGAGAGCCGCATCCCGCTTCAACTGGGGCTTCCGATACGTCTATCCCGCCATACTCCGCCCTCCATTTATAGAAGGTTGCGGAGAAGCCACCATGACGCTGGCACACGTCTGCGGTTGCCATACTCCGTTTTTCGGGTCAGCCGGGGTCGCGATAATCTGCGCCTCGGTGAACTTGCTCTGGCGCATAGTCTGTCTCCGTTGCGGCAGACATTCCATTCTATTGCGGGACCAAATGGGTCGCAGGTCACCCTGTCCTCAAACCCAATTTACCTGTCCGCGACATTCTTCGAAATGCATGAGAGTAGACGAATGACCGGACGTATACTGACATAGTTATGCGCCAGTGTAGTTCGAAGAATTTTCCACTACTCGGTCGAAATCGATTCTATCAAAAATCTCGAGCTTTCCTCCGCGCGTGGCATTCAGAATGCGCCCGCCATTTGCTTCAAATGCAACGCGAGATTTGAGAAAGCCGAATGATATGTCGCGCCAGTTCGGAGGAACCCAGGGCTTTTCAGATCTATAACCTTTGATGAAATGATTGCCCTCATCAAAGCATACCGGGATCGTGTAGCGAGGATCAAATACAGGGGTCTGGGAGAATGAGTAGTCCAACCCATAAGTGAGAACCTCTCGTATCCCGAAATGGAACGCGAGCTGCAATGCCACGAATACTGATGATCCCCCGATGTGCACGAAACGGCTGGCATTCGTGCTGAACAGAGGCATTGCGACATCCAGCTTGTTGAGCCGAATGTGTTGACCCTCAAGTTTCGTGGCCTCATCCCTGTCCACGCAAAACAAAGGAAGCCCGGTCGACCGGTCAATCATCTCCTGGCCGAAATCCTCGATCATCAATCGATCCGCCGATACGACGTAGTCTTCCCTCAAACTTGTCTCTGGGTAGGCCATGTAAAATCGGTTGAAGCAGAATACGATGTCGCCCTGTTCGCCAATCTGGTTCAGGTCTTCATGCCGAACGCTCGGCCCGTTACCGACTATCCAGGCGCGGCGACCACTATGCACATTGTGAAGCTGCTCAAGATCTGGGCAACGCGGGAGCGAGGGATCGGTGAACGATCTCCCCAAATGAAGTGGACGCTGCTTCTGACTGTGAGTGTCTCTGCCTGTTAGGCGGACTAGCGCGCGTGCTGAAGGTTCTACAAATCCGGTAATGTCAAAGGATGTCCAGCCAGGTGCATTCGGTGAACTTCCGGATTGGACAGGTGGCGCAAGACGATGACGAGCCGCCGGCGGCAGTTGTAGTTCAAGGTCTTCACCGCTTCTGCCTGACCATACCAGTCCGGTTGCTCGCGAAAGGTCCTCCTCAAGAAAATCCAGCGAAACCAATTCAAAATCGACTATGTGGATGTCACGCGAGTCGATCGACATTTCCGAACAAAATCGACCTGATTCGAAGAATTGAAGTGTTATCGATGGGGCGTGGTCAACCCCGTGAAGAATGACGCCGCCCTCTATGGGCAGATATGGGAGTTCTGGTCGTTGCAGACTTGGCACTATGCGGCCGATTTCATCTCGCTTTCCATTCAGGATCCTTATCTCATTCACCCCGCTCGAATGACGAACAAATGCCTGGATGCACAGCAATCCAGTTGCCGGAACAAAATAAGCCGATGGAATATGCTTATACGGCAACCGTCTTCGAGGGCTTGTGCCGGACAAGTAAAACTCACCGAATGTTTTCGGAAGGGAGCGCTTCGGCACACGTATGCCAAAACAGTTCGCGAACTGCATCAACTCATCGGCGATGCCGCTTGCTGTGACACGTGGCTTGGCGCCGCCGCCTGCGGAAACGGCCGAATAACAGTTTCGAATAATCAAACCCAGTTCAGGAAGCGTTTCATACTCCATTTTCACTCCTCCAATCCGAGAAGATGAACGAGATGAAAACCCGAGCGGGCTCGCTGAATCGACGCCGAAACTATCAGCCATCATGGCGAGATAACGCCCCCCCGTTTCATCTGAGAGAAGATCAATCAGGAGCCACGTTGTCGCAAGTACACCCGTCAAGTCCGGCCAGCTGCGGTGTTGGAGTGTATTCATTCCGTGCCAGTCCAGACCCTGACCACCGAAAACGTCGACTCTCAGATCCAACCCCGCTTCGACGTTTAAACTGGAAATCTCACGATCAATCGCTGAGCAGATTTTCTGGTCGACTGACACGTCTCCAGATAGAACTAGCGCAAGACGTTCAGGCGTTCCAGTTGTAGCTGCGCCCGATGACCGGGCCACTAAAGGGGCAAGCGCAGTTCGAGAGTATTCTTCATCTTGCTCAATTTCGCTGACTATCAGCAACTTTTTAGGTATTGGCATGACCTGCCGTACCCAATCTGCGAGACGTGGATTCTGCGCAACGCAGTACGATTTTTCGAAGTCGACACACGAGCTATCGATAGCGCGGCGCAACCTTCGGCGTTCGTTTGCCGCCAACTTAATCTCTTGGGCGCATCGCTCCGCCGAAACCTCATTGTCGAGAGTGCGAATGGGCACGAGTTGGACATCAGCCGTCATTTTGGCTCTGTGATCATATTCGGTGCCATGCGCATCCATCACAATGACCGACGTCTTTCCGAGACAGCAGAACGCACGATAAATCAGAAATGCCTGCCGGCTCTTAGGGCTCCCATTGTGTTGAGGTATTACGTCGAGGATCAGAAGAATGTTCTTCGCAGATTTAAGCATTGGCCGACCCCTCATACTCTATTGCGCAGATCGCTACGCTCACACCTCCCGGGACGGAATTGAAAACGCCAGCCAATTCGACGTGAGTCGTCGCGGAGGGCAAAAGTGTATTCGTCATGTGCACCTTCTTTGCCATCTCTTACGCAATGCCGCTTTGAGCAGGTTCAGCTTGTGGCTCGTTTCCTGGTTCAGCAGTGTCGGCTTGGAAGTCAGTGAGGTTGAACTTGTAGACGCAAAATCCCAGTTTGCGATTGTCGGCGCTTCTTCCGAGGTCTGATGGAGACCAAGGAGACTCAATGACGAGATCGATTCTGTCGACCCCTTGGGCCAATACGGCTGAAGGGACGACTACGTGCTCTTCGGTTGGAGCAGAAGAAAACGACATGCTGCCGATCCGTTGTCCGTTGATCTGAATGTGCATTGTGGCGGTAGATTGGGAATCCGCCATATATGCACCCGCAGCAATCGATAGTTTTGCAGATCCAGAAAATCCACGAACGTACGGGACATGTACCTCTGCACACTTGCCTAATGTCCAGCGATAGTTCTTTTCGGCGCGCCCCCACCCACGCCCGACGGCAAAGACGGATTTCGGAGCATTCATTTGCAAGGCAAATGGTTCCACCGTCTGGTCCACAGGCGCGACAGCAGACGGCAGCAACGACTGCTCGCTGCCATAATCCAGGCCATATTTCTCGCTCATAGATTCGCGATCGGATTGCGGGACCAGAGCCATGGCGCGGATTCGAAATGTCTCGCAAGGTGCTGCTTCAGTCACGACAATTTCGAGGCGATGCTGGTTGTGCCGCGGTTCGTGCGTGGGCAATTCAATTGTGCAGGTGACGCGTTTGTATTTACCAGCGGGAATGGAGTCGGCAACACACTTCAAGCCATTGAAAGCTACGATGAGTGAGGCCGTGTCTCTCGTCTTCGACTCGAACTCGATCAGAAAATCGACATTGATCGACCGGGTATTGGTTGGACACCGGAACTCAAACACCGCTGGCTTTTCTGCCTTAAAGCCAACGGCGGAATCCGCGACGTAATATTCCGAGCCACGGATGATAGATGACAACGGGTTAGAATTTGACGTGCTCGTGAACACATCAAATTTCGTCGCCAACGCAGGCCTTGAGGCATCAGGCGCGGCATTAGTGGACGTAATCACAAACGAATTTGCGACACTCCGCGAACGGCGCAAGGACATTAGTCGATCAATGAACGAAGACCGGTCAAGAACGGGTAGTTCCAACTCTTTGATCACTCTGTCCAGAAGCAAGAATTGTTTTTCGTCCGAGCAAGGCTCAGCTTTTGCGTTGGCGAGTATTGACGTCGCGGCCAGAGAAGCATTGCGGAAATCCGATAGCGCCAAAATATTGGCGGATCGAAGTATCGTCCCAATGTCACTCGTCGTGGTGGATACAAGAGATGCCTCACAATCGAGTATCGCGAGGTCAACAGTTGCCATCTCGGTAATGAGGTGGCTGACGGAGATAATGTCGGTGTTCCTGGGAACGGAAACCTGATCTTGGCCCGATGGGATTCTAAAGTTGTCGGGCGCGATGCAGTGTATTGTCAAACCTCGGTCCGGCCATGACTGAGCATTAAGCGCATGAATGACCTGATATGCTTCCGTGCTGAGCTGGCTCCCAGCAAAGCAGTTCATGAGATATATATCGCTGGTCCTAGCGCCGTTCACAGACAAATGGTTTAGAATGCCGACGTATTGAGCGTTTTCCTCAGAAACCATTGCCGCGTGACTATTGAATGTAAGTCTTGCTTGGCTGACCTTACCTCCGCTTTTGTTTGCCTGAAGGTCTACGAGTGAATCGCTCGTTGTCTGCGATTCAGACACAACAATTTCGCAATCAGGATTTGATCGGTCGACGCTCGGTCCAGACTCAAGAACCTCACTGAACAACCCCGTCAAAACATCGTCACCAGCCAATCTCTCGATGACTGAATTTGGGGCCACCAAAACCGTCCGGACATCAGAAACCCTGAGTTGAACTGCAAGACTCGCCAACCCCAATCGCGCAGCGGTAGATTTCCCGAAAGTAACATCCGAGATCAACAAGGCAACTTCCAAGCGCCCGACCCTATCAGAATCTGACGACCAAAACTGATTTGTAAGCCGAGACACAGAATCCAATCTGGCCTTTGTCGTCTGAATCACCTGCTCGAAGCCTTCGCTCCGCACACTCAGCTCAACTTGGCCAGCATTGGTGCTCGAAATACCCATGGGGATCTCGCAATCGAAACTTACCGAAGCTGCCATATCGCCAGCGTGATCGCTATCGCTATCGCTATCGCTGACGCCAGTTGCGTGTTGCACGATCATGCCATTTACCAAGACTTCGAAGTGGCGGTTCTTATTCAAGGCTGAGGCGACGCCGCTTATTTGCAAAGCTCCGGCTCCGGCATAGGTGGCTTCGCACCAGCCCCAAAAGTCCTGATGGTCCACCCATTTTGAGTGGGCGGGCCAGCTTTTACGCTTGCTCGCTGCACCCAAACGCATAGTTGCGCGAGTTAACTTGTCGATGAGATCTTGGCCAGATTGTCTGGTTGCGCACTGGGCGGGGATCGGTATCTGGGTTCGTCGCTTGGGTTGAGATGTCGCGACCTTGTGCAAAGCCTCCGCCAGGCTCTGGATGTCACCAGGAGGTACAAACGTTGCCTTATCGCCCAGCGTTTCACGGAGCACAGGCAAGTCGAACGCAACCGTCGGTGTACCAACAAAGGCTGCCTCCACGGGCGGATATCCAAATCCTTCAAAGTAGGATGGGAAGAGCAATGCCGAGCTGCTCGCAACCAGCGCCAATTTCTCTTCGTCTGTAACGCGATCATATGCAAGAATCGTCGAGCCAAATACATCAGAGGTTTTGCTCTTCAGGGCACGCAGAAAATCATGGTCAATCCCGCGGCCAAACACCAAGCATATTGTCTTGTTCCGGAAAAAGGCACCCGGGAAGCTCAGGAGTTCATTTGCCCCCTTATGTTGATCCGAGGTTCTGACAAAACTGATTATTCGATTCGGATAAACAGGAATATTCTGCCAATCAATTGCTGTGGCGATGTCGTCGTTTATGGCGGGGTGCCAGAAGTCATAATCGACGGACGCGTCGGGAACGAGATTAGAGTAAAAGGACTTGGCGTAATCAACACCTTCCTTCGCGATGGTCAGGACAAGCCCACCTTCAGAGATCACACCCGCCCAGCTTTCCCAAGGCAAGGGGCTCTTAGGCGAGTGGACCAGTTCATTGAACCAATTTGCTGTCTCGAAGCTAAGCAGGGCAATCATTGCATTAGATTGCTGTGCGAAACGCTTGGCTTTCAGGTAAAACTCGTCCGCAATTCCGCCGCTAGGGATAACGATAACCCAGTCAACCTGTGGGTCGCCGCCATCAGGCCAGCGCTCCTCTGCGACCATGCGTACGGGGCAGGTCTCGTTCATCCCCTTGAAATCATCCTGGAAGGCGGGGATTAAATTGGTGTAGTAATCAACATCAGCGCCAGCTCGTGACAAAGCGTAAGCCATGATAAGCGAAAGGTATCTGCCGCCAGAATAAATGCCGGCAACGTTCATCGAGAATATTGCGATTTTCATGCTTCAATTTTCCGTGAAGAATAGTCGTCCGCATCGGGAATAGTTGTCCAGTGTGGAAGCACCTTCAAGTCACTGAATATTCGGCTTTGCCTACAACCATGTCGATGACGGTGGTTAGCCATAGCATATGAACAGCCTCCACGACGTTGTACGCATGAGAAGGCATATGAAAATTGACGCTGCCGAGTTTTGACAATGGATTGTCGTTTGATTTTCCACTGAACGTCACGATGGGAAGGTTGAGCGCCTTGCCTTGTTCAGCGGCCTTCAAAACATTTGGGGAGGCCCCGCTAACCGAAATCAATACAAGCACGTCACCAGGGTCCGAGTAGGCGCGGACCGCCGCAGCCATCCAGTTTTCGTATCCGTAGTCGTTTGAAAACGCCGTGATCAGGTTTGGTTCATTGAAGTCAACGGCTCTGACTTTAGCCTGCTTCGTAAAATCGACTGCGCCATGCGACGAAATTGAAGCACTCGCCCCATTGCCAGCGAGAATCAATTTGGCGCCCCGCTGCTGCACCGCTTTCGCGATATCATGGAACGCCAAAAGTTTTGGCCTGACGCTCGCATCAAACGCCGGTGTAAACCTCTCGAAATAGTCATCGAGCCATACATTCCATTTCATCATGAGATTCGCCTCTCCAGTATTTTCTCAGCCGCCCGGTTGAAGAGCATCAAACAGTTCCGCGGCGCTATGGCTCTTTTCTTGATAGATTCGGTCAATCATCGCCATGACTGTCTTCGCCTGTTGTGAGGATCCAGAAGCGACGGGCTGTCCTGTCTTGATGGCGCGTAGAAAGATATCCAGTTCTCGGTCCCAAGAAAAATCCTCGGAAAACCTGATTCGCTCTTCGTCATCCCATGTGGCCGCCGGCGCCTGTGACCGATTTCTTGCAATTGTCAGAACCTCTTCGCCATAAGTCCCTGAAGATGTCTTGAGACCATTCAAAACGCAGTACCCACGTTCCAAAAAGACCTCGAGCGAGAAAAGATGTCTCCATTGCGTCATGGTTGAATGAAGCGACGCCGTGAAGCCGGATTCGGCAACTCTCATCATCGCGAATACGTTGTCTTCGATACCGTCGGTTTTCCAATACATGTTGGAAACCATCGCGTTTACTTCATCGAACGGTTGACCAGCCACTAAAAGCAGGAGGTCAAGCATATGGATGCCCTGATCGAGCAATATTCCACCGCCGGCGAGGCTCTTTTTCGCGCGCCATCCGGTCAAATAGCTCTCATCCACACTCTTTCCGTATCGCCCGCGTGCCCAGAGAGGACGGCCATATTCCTTCGACCGGATAATCTCTGACATCTTCAATACGCCGTCGTGCTGGCGGTGGTTGAAACCATACATCAGCACTTTGCCAGACGCCTGCTCGGCAACCATAATTTCATCAACATCCTGCTCACAGAACGCCGGAGGCTTTTCACAAAATACGTGTTTGCCGGCCCGGAGTGCGTCGATTGTTGTTTGCTTGTTGAGGAAGTTGGGCAAGCAAACAAAGACGGCGTCAATCTCGGGGTCAGCGATGACCGCCTCTACCGAACTCGCGATCGTGCACTCTGGCAGGGCCTGGAACTGTGTGTCGTAGGCAGCGACAAGTTCGGCATCCGTTCTTCTGCGGATCGATTGCGACCGGATTTGTCCCATCTTTCCAAAGCCGCAAATTCCTATTTTCAGTACCATATTGAGAGCTCTGACTGATGGTGATGATGCTCGGTACTACCGCTTCGGATTGCATGCGTTGTCAACCCGCCGTAGGTGCAAACCATTGCAACTTAATGGACCGCCACCTCGAAGCTTTACTTTGGCCTGTTGATGAGTGGGAAAAGTGCTTTTGCAATCTCCAGGTCATCCTGCACTTTGATGACGTGCCCGGCCATTCTATTGACTGGAAAAAATCCTATCTTCCCGGAATACGTTGCGCATGAACCACTGTGGAATGCCTTCAAATATACATCTCTTTTCCACGCTGAGATCGACCAAACAATCCGTTGCACAGACTCCAAATCCTGACTGTTCGTCTTTTCAGAAAAATTGAAGTTTATGGGATCCCCCTTGTAGACACATTCTAGGTTTTCTTCGACGACACTGAGGATGGTTTCAAAACCCGAGTTCTCTGCAAACTTCACAAAGTTGGAGATATCAGCGGTGGTCAAAAGTGGTGCAATCGAATGCACCTGGACGACGAAATCGCAATCGTGAGCTTCCAAAAATTCTGCTACGAACTGCTCGCTGGTCGCGTCGTTTCCTCCGAGATGCGCTGGGCGCTGATGAAACTTCCCTCCTTCGCGTTCAGCTATCGGCTCGAAGACACCGCTTTCAGAATTAAGCCACACAGATTCAAAGCACCCACTTTGAATGCACTTCCGAACAGCATGAGCCACCAATGGAGATCCATCTATTTCTGCGAGATTTTTCTTCGCTAGCCGTTGGCTGCCCAACCGCGCGGGAATCATCGCAATAAATCGCATTAGGTGGCCTTCTTTCATGCTGGTCCATCGCGCCTCAAAATCTTGTTTCAGAGACGGTCTGACTAGTGGCTCATAAAACGTGTTGCTAACTTCGCGTCAAACAAACCGTCGATTGCCGCCTTGCCCATCGCCAATATTGCTTCGTCCGAGCTTCCGCCCATGTGCGATGTCGCGATGAGGTTTTTGAGCCTTAGAAACTCTAGATCGGAGGGCGGCTCTTCTTCAAAAACGTCGATCGCCGCACCTGCTATTTGACCAGTTTCTAGAGCTTCTTTTAGAGCAAGCTGTTCAACAATATCACCACGGGCTGTATTTACGAGGATGGCCGTTCTCTTCATCTGAGCGAAAAAGCTCGCATTGACCATCCGACGTGTATCGGACGTCGAAGGAACATGTAGTGAGACGACATCTGATTCAGTTATCAATGTCTGTAGCGAGACTTGCCGTGCGCTGCCGAGGCTTTCACTGCGCGCAAAATCCAGAATGTCATGAATTAGAACAGTGGCTCCGAAACTCTCCAGGAGTTTTGCTACCGTTTGCCCCACGTTTCCGAAGCCAATGAGTCCGACCGTCGACGCAGAGAGCTGTTTCCCGCTAAGTTGCCCCCAGGCTCCGTCCAAAATGCGTCTGTTTGATTCAAACATCCGTCTTTGTGCTGCAATCATCAGCGAAATCGTCATCTCGGCTACGGAAATTCGGTTTACACCCGGTGTCCAACCGATTTTCACGCCATGCCTCGCGCAAGCCTCCAGATCAATATTGTTCAGGCCGACTCCATATTTTCCGATAACGCGGAGGTCCGGACTGCGCGCCAATAGCTCCTCGTCAATTCTCTCCAAGGCGATGACCGCATGATCCATTCCGGCTAAAAACGCCACGAGAGCTTCACCGGAGAGAGAGAGACCAGCGTCATTATAGACTATTGTGGGCGCATTCTCTGAGATGAACCGACTCTCGAGCTCGGTACGCAACGCCGTATTTTTTGAGAATGAGCGCGAAGCTACAGCGATTTTCAAGATAGTGTCCTCAACCTAATCGGAGTTGGTTTATAAAACGGCGCGAATGCACTGCTTTGATCTGACCGCGCGGCGTTTTTTGTTACTGAATGTGCAACTCTATCGCCCCGAGCCTCGAAAACTCCGCACGCACAATGTCTTGGCGGCTTAAACGTTGTGGTGGCGTAAGGCTGCCCAGAAGAATGTAGTCGCCCCATTCTTTAACATTCTTGTGCTGAGAAAATCGATGCTTTTGCGAGTTCAGCAAAGCTAATGGTTCCATGACAAGCGCTGACATCTCACCGGTGTCCTGAAGCTCGCCATTCACAAACAGGCGCACGTTGGCATCATATCCCTCAGCGTCGAACTTGGCGAAGTCGGTCCCAGGCCCCAGAATGGCATCCCCTGCCGCTCCGTAATCCGCGACAAGCGCCGCTGTCCCCGCCTCGCCGATCGTTCCGAATCGGGTTTCCGGCAATTCGAAGGCTGGGTGCACGGACTCGATGAATGGAGCTGCGTCATCATCAGGGTGAGCCAACCATGCGCCGATGCTAATTTTGACTGCGACTTCGCATTCGACCAAGTGGGCTCGTAAACAGCCGGATCCAATCGTCGCGGGCGCGGCTATCGTGCGGCTTGCGTCTATTGCTCCGACAAAACAATCGTCCATGGAGAGGGCTGCGCGCGACGCGTGTGTACTGGCCCCAAGCTTCCACGACCCTATTTTCAAGCCGGGACGAGAGAATAATGTGCGCTGCACGCGTTCGGCATCGTCGAGCGTAAGGTTTCCAGAAAAATCAGCCGCATTCAATCTCGCGTTTCGCTCGTTTGCGTTTGCGATCTGTCGGGCCATTGCCTGTAGCTTATCATCATGCGATGTCATTTTGGGTACCAAGATCGCTCCAAACCAAAGCCAAAAAATCGATAGCCCATGAAACCTGAATCTTATGTGCCATCAACCCATATCGTAGAATATGCCGGCATCGCCAGACGCGCTTCCCAGGTAAGTCGCGATTTGCTGATCAATTCGTTTGCTCGCGTCTCAGTCTTTACGATTCGGGGCGAAGATATAAAGCTGCAGCAAGATCGAGACTCGCAGGCGATGATCGTCGAGTATCTCGAGCAACATTCCGGCCTTCCAATCCTGACAGAAGAGTCAGGTTGGGTGAGCAAAGTGCCAAATTCTGGTGAATTGTATTGGGTCGTCGATCCGCTGGACGGCAGTTTCAATTTCTATGCGGGCATTCCGCTGTTTGCGGTGTCCATTGCTCTGTGTATCGACTCAACCCCGATAGTAGGCTGTGTTTTCGATGTGCTGCGAAATCAGGTATTCGTCGGCGGCGCAAATTTTCCTTTGCGTATCGACGACGAAAAGACGTTTTCAACGCCGCGTTCGAATCATATTTTGGCGACCGGCTTTCCCACTTCGCGCGAAAACAATGATTTCGAGTTGAAACTCGTGGGAGGAGAGTGGACAAAAGTTCGCATGTTGGGATCTGCGGCTCTGTCGCTGGCATGGGTGGCGGCTGGACGACTTGGCGGATACTCGGAAAGGGGAATACGTTGGTGGGATGTCGCGGGTGGCTTGGCGCTCGTGGAGTCTGTTGGCGGCTTAACCAGCGTAGTTCCACACAAAACGGGCGATAAGTGGGGCCCGTTGAATCCGCTTGATGTCACAGCCCGGCTGCGCGCGTGACCCGTGAAAGTGAAAAGGTCACAGTTTATGCACTCCTTAACACTTGACCTTAGCCAGCTATTTGCAACTCCTATACTAACCACACGAAAATTTTGCATGTCACCGCGCCGAGCGGTTAACCACACTAACCTTAAAGCGAGCACAAATTGAACTTTGAAGAATTGACAAAGAAAATCAGGGCCGAGTTCGATAGCCACAGCCAAAGCGTCATCGAGCGCGATGTTCGAAGGCTGTCCCGTTTAGGGGAAATCGAGTTCGATTCTGAGCAATATGTTGCCGATTCTGACGCATTCATATCGGATATGTCGTCAGCATGTGCGGTGGATACTAAGAGCATCACTGTGCAGGATTTCGATGAGTGGTATAACAATTACAATTATGAAGACCTTTTTCCGAACTACTGCAAAACGTATCCAAACAAGGATCTTTTGCGCAAGAAGGCCTTTGAGCACTGGCTGTCCATAGAAGAAACTAAGGGCGCTCCTAGTGGCGACTTTTTGGATGTCGGTTGTGCAACGTCCCCTTTCCACGAACTCTGGAAGCATCTGGATCAGAATGATGCAGGCCGATGCTTTCAAGTGGATTTGCCGCTGCCGGAGTACGGCTACAAACCTGGAGTACATGGAAATATAATTGGCAGCACTGCTGACGACATCCCACTTCTGGACGAATCGGTCTCGCGCATCTATTCGCATAATGCGATCGAGCATTTCGAAGGCGCCGCCTATACCGGCTTTTTTCAGGAGGCAGCAAGGCTTTTGCGGCCGGGCGGCGTCATTTACATATGCCCCCTGTTTGTAGCTTCAACTTCGTTCGCTTTCGTCTCATTGACGGGCATTTACAGGAGGTTGAGTTTCCCGAAGATTCCTGCGGGTCTTAAGCTAGTCTACTCGGATGCGGTCGGACAACCATACGCTCTGCAAATTGATTCAACATTCTTGAAATCCAAGATTGTGCAACCCCTTGCAAAAAAAATGGATTTCGAATTGATCCGGTACTCTAATCGTGAGGCTCACGAGTACGGTGTCACATTCGCGCTAAAGGGCACAAAGAAGTCGCCGAGCTAGCGGACTCGCTGAACGTGAGCGTTTGGCAAAAGATTATTGTATCTGACGATGCAGTATTCTTCGGCTTACAAGCATGATCATTGCGGAACTAGTTCGGTTAAGTTGATTCGTGTGCACAAGATCGTGCTGCGGGCTGTTGACGCAGCCGGCAAATCCCAAATTGGGTTTTTCAAATCTTGTGCGAGCCATTGGGGCCTGACTTCAATCAATTCCAAAGTGACATCGCTGCTCGCTGACGAATAACCCGGAAATCAAATTATGAGCTCCAATACAACGACCTCCATAGGCATAATTTCCGCCACGCTCGACGAGGTGGGCTCCAGCCTTCGGGTTGAAGGGTGGGCCGTGGCTCGTGCTGGCGGGACTGTGAAAGTGGCCTTTGGGAGCCATTTCGCGGAAATTCGTCTATCAGATATAAACTCGGCAGACACAGGTCAGGCACACATCAATTTCTGGTCCGTAGAAATTCAGCTGAGTCACGAGCCAATCCCCCCTTCAAAAACCATTACTGCGACCCTGCACGAGAGTAAGGCATTCTTCGAACTGCAAGATCGAATGCCTAGAGTAGTTATAAGCCGCGCAACCGCTTCCGGCGGAAAGCTAAGCATAGTTGGTTGGTGTACAGGTCGAGAACCTGCTGACTTCGTAGAGGTAAAAATGTTCGGCAAGCCGGAAGGGCGGGCGGAGCCATTGGCGCGACCTGATGTGCAGGCCAAGCATCCATTGATTGAGGATCCGCTTTCCGGGTTTTCTTTTCATTCGTCTATTCAAACGTCGCTCACCGACGGTCGAGTTTGGGTTGAAGTGGATCTCCGAAGAGGTGCAACCAAATTGGCTTCGGCGTCAGTAATGGTAGAACCCGACGGCGTGATGCCTCCCCCGGTTCGCCTCGCTTTGCAGGCGGTTTTGCACCCGTTTCCGGCGCCTGGCTCTCAACGTGCCTTGGCGCGCTCATTCACCCCGGTGGGTCGGCGTCGCTTGATCGCAAGCTTGGCATTCCAGAAACTTTGGTCGACAGGCGAGAAATGCGCGGCGTTTGGACTGCGTAATGAAATCGTCCGGGCAATGATTGAATTGGGCGAAATAGATTCCCCAATTCAAATTCGCCTGAAGTCTGGCGATTTGGTTCTGGCCGATCCGAGTAGTGACTCTGTGATAGCTCGAAAGTTTTTGCTCGATGGCACCTATGAAGAAGGGCTTATCAACTGCATAAACCGGCTCCTAAAAAAAGGTGACAGAGTTTTTGATATCGGCGCATGTTATGGACATATGGCTTTAGCTTGCGCAAACGCGGTTGGATCTGATGGAGAAGTAATCTCGATCGAACCCAATCCAACTATGGCATCAGGACTCCGCCGCACTCTTGAACGCAACGGACGACGCCAGGTTAAGGTCGTAGAAGTCGCACTTGGAGAGGCCCCAGGCATCGCCACTTTGAGAGTAGCTAAACACAATCTGGGGGGGAGTCGCCTAGGCGTTGCCGGAGTATCGGCAACTGACGAAGAGTTTGGGAAAATTTTTCAGCATCTGAGTGTTGTGTCGCTTGATACCGGAGATCTCGGCAAACCTGTACAGCCAGAGCCCAAGTCTATCGAACTTGAATCATTCGAGGTGGAAATGCGGACACTCGATAGTATTGCGGAGGAGTACGGGTGCCCTCAGCTCATAAAAATCGACATTGAGGGCGCCGAACTTCTGTGCCTCAAAGGTGGCCGCCGGCTGCTCCTTGGTGAATTTGGGTGCCAGCCTATTATTACGATGGAATACAGCAGTTTATTTCCAACGTTCGGAGGAAGACGAGAGGAAGCCTTTGAACTGTTGCTGGGTGCGGGTTACTCAGCCTATCGAATGACGAAGGGAAAAGTGGGAGGAGGGGATCTCATTGAGGTGCCCAATTCAGAAAGCGCACCAGACCATGACGACCTCTTCTTCATACCTCCAGGCAGGGAGCCTTTTGTGAAAAATTAGTTGGGACGTGGGGTCGGGTTTGCGCATACTCATCGACGTTGTCCGTAGGGTCTGGCAACGGGGAAACGAGGGGATCTGTGATGGCCTGAAATGGCAATGGTGCCGGAATGAGGTCTTCGTCAAAACTTTTAGGCCACGGCGTTTTGTATGGCCCGGATTCCAAGCCGGTTGCCATGCCGCTTAGCAAACCACATCCTCGTCGAGACCGTCGACGATTTTTTGCTGATCAATCCTGCTCTTTTCCCAGGATATTCGTGATCTGCAAGTCCACGATATCCACGACGGACCGTTGCTCCTTCTCGTAGCCATGCCGCGCATAGACTCCGATGACACCGGCGACCTTATGCTGTGTGAGGGCCTTGATCTCGTCTATGCCCGCACCGCCGCGTTGTGCGAGGGTAACAGCCGTACGGCGCAAATCATGCAGTCGCCAATCGCTGGCAGCACCACTTTTGCGCATGCGCAGCATGCCTTTGGACCTGCCGTTGAAAGCCTTGGATCCGTTGCTTCCGACACCAAAGATGTACGGACCGGGGAGCCGGGGCCAACCCGAAAGAAGTGATACTGCTCGATCAGAGAGGGGGACTGTATGTGCTTTGCCTGATTTCATATCGTGGGCCGGGATGTTCCAGGCCTTGTCCTTCAGGTCCAGGTCGTCCCATTTCATTTGCCCGATCGAGCCTATTCGCTGCGCCGTCATGAGTTGCAGGCGCGCCATGATGGAAAGCACGCTGGTGCCCGTCCAAAGCGCTCGGATTTCATCATCGGACAGGACGCGCTCGCGTGCAGGCACGGTCTTGGGCGTCTTGATGACAAGGCACGGATTTGTGTCGATAAACTCTCGCTCGGCAGCCCATTGAAAGAAGTGCCGCAGATAGCTGTAGGCGGACCTGCGGCGAGCCGGCCGGTCGCTCAAATTATCCAGTATCGCTGAAACATCTCTCCGGCTGATGGCAGCAAGCGGTGCGCGGGCGTGTAAACTGAGAAAGTGCTTTTTGAAGAATGATTTCTTGTCCGTGTTTGTGGCGACGGAATTGTTGGAAGCGCACCATTCCAGATAGGAGGCGACGGCCACCTCGACGGTGAGCGCCCGTTTTCGACCAATTTCTTCTCGCTCGTGCTGTGGATCCTTGCCGTCGGATGCATCTCGCAAGGCCAGCGTTGCGCGTTGGCGCGCGTCAGCCAGACCCACCACGGGATAACGTCCAAGCCCTAGTGAGCGCCTTTTGCGCGCTGGGTCCCCAGCCACTCGATAGAGCAATCTCCACGACTTGGTTCCTTTCGGTGAGACGCAACATTCTAACCCAGGCACCCCGCCAACGGTCGTTGTTTTGACAAGTGCCCGTACTTGTTTGTCGGTGAGTGCGCGAATGCGAGATTGGGCCATGAGATGCTCATCAAGATCGTCGGAATTTGTGCCATATTTGTGCCAAAAATCGCGACAAGACGCAATTGCCTGCGTACAGACATGAACAGGAAATGCAATAAACTACATTATAAACATAACGTTATGCGACCTCTCCCGATTGCGAACGAACTGCTATGAATGGAGGCGCATCAAATTTGTTCCAAGAACTTCTAACGGACACCGATCTGACCGCTATCGGTCGTGCAGCTCTTCTCAGTGAGCTATCTGGCAACTATCGCCTCCAAAGCGACTGGGAGAAAGCCTTGGGGCATCTGAGATCAGCTTCAGAAATACATGGTGTTCCGATTTTCAAAGTCTTCGAGGCGAGGTGTCTTTCTGAGTTAGACGGCCTCAGTGAAGCGCTAAATATCATTGACGAGCTGAGTATGGATAGCTTCTCCGATGACGAAGAGAAAGCAGACTATATCTGGAATTTTGGTCTACTGGCTATCGCCTCCGGTGATACGAAGAGACTAGCGCGGGCTAAGAATCTACTCGAAATGCCTTTAAAGCGAGGTCCGATATTTTGTCAGCAGTCACTTCGCACTACGACGCTCGTTTTAGAAGCGATGCATTCGGGAAATTCGCAGTCTTTGACAAACCGCGCACGCGGGGCTCTGCGCTCCGGGCTGTCGGGGCTTAACTCATACATCATCTTCAAGCCGAATTTCTTTGGAATTGGATTTGACGTGAACCAGGTAATTGATGACGCTACTCGCAAACACGAAGAGCGAGAATAAATAGCGCTCTAATGGCTACTTCCGCTATCAATCAGACATCCCAATCCCACGTCCCAACTTCCAGGAAACCGACCCACCCCGCATCATCCCCGAAACGCTCATCCCTCGGCTGCGCTCCAACACATCCCGCCACGGCACAATCGTAAAATCCCGCGCCCGCTCAATCACCGCAAATTTCCCGCTGACCCGCGCTACAGGTTCCCTATATATTCCGTCGATATGACCGCGCGTAGGTGCCGGAGAATACGGCTTCCCGATCTCCTCACTCAGCGTCCGCCCCGCCTGCGCCAGGTCCCGTCGGAGCAGTTCCAATTTCTGTGCCGGTGTCAGCGCCTTCCCATCATTCGCCGCAATCTCGATCTTTGCCAAGAACGCACGCCGCTTCACCTGCGCATCCGCCACCTCCCGCCCGAACCCCAGCGGGACGTCGGCAGGCGTGGGTGCCTCATCCAGCCAGGTCACCCCCAGGGCATGTGTCTGCTCTGCAAGCCCTGTCTCCGAATGCACCAGCATCGCCACCGACCTGAACCGCGCCTGTGTGCGCTCATAGACGCGCACCTTGGACAAGTAGTTTTCGGGAACCGTCCAGTTCGCATCCGCCGAACGTTCGACATGTCCCTGCCGCCGGAGCGCCTCCAGCCTTCGCACGTGCGCAGCGATAAACTCAGGCGACGCGCGCGGATCGTTGGCCTGGTGCAATCCCGCAGAATATGTCCCGCCATACTTCCGTGCGATCCTGTCAATCGTGACGTCTGAAGGCTTCGGCTCAAGATCTGGCGGCAACAGCGTCACGATTGCCCCACGCCTGATCTCGGCGAGCTGTTCAGCGCCACCCAGGTCGGTATAAACTGCCCGCCCATCCAGACCGTCAATGATCGCATATGCCCGGTCATGCGACTCGCCTGTAAGTCCCATCTGAAGCACCGCCCCGGTCACGCTTCGTCCGTCCGGATCAGACCGGTCAAAAATTACATCCGCATCGAGGCGGCGGCCACTCGTTCCAGCCAATGCGCGGTTCATCGTCTTGATGATGTCGCCGCGCTCGCCGAGCGATTTCAGTGTTGCCTTGAATTTCGCATCAAGCTGCCAGCGACCCGCTCCAAGTTTCTCGGCAAGTCCAAGCCGCTCCAGTGTCCGCAATCGCTCCGCATGTAGGGTGCGGTATCGCGGCGGGCTGTCCTTCAATTCGAGCAGGTGATCTTCGCCCGCCTGCTTGTCCAGGAAGTGGTCGATTCGGGTCAGCCGCTCGGCTGTCGCTTCGGCATGGAGTTTCCGCTCCCGTTCGAGGTTGGTTTCAGGTCCGAGTTCGAGCGTCACCAGGTCCTCGGCGCGCTCCCGAATGCCGTGAGAGATATACTGCCTTGGCATGACGAGATCGCGGCCGTCCTCTCGCTTGCCGCGGATAATCAGGTGCGCATGCGGCCGGCCCGTATCATGGTGGATCGCGCCGACCCATTCGAGACGGGTTTCCAGGTCCTTTTCCATCTGCCCCACAAGGTCTCTCACGAAGGGTTTGAGGTCCGCCATTTCAACGCCGTCTTCGGGCGAAACAATGAACCGAAAATGGTGCCGGTCCTCCGACACCGCATCGACAAAATCCTTCGTGCCCACATCCTCAGTGTCCCGGTCAAACAGCCGCCCGCGATCCTTCTCCGACAGGGCCACATCGCGCTTGATGTAAGCCACGTGCGCCATGAGCGCTGCCGCGCTGGAAACCGACATCCGGACAATGCGCGCCTTTACGATGACCCGCCGCCGACCACCGCGCAGGGCAGGGGATGGACGCCGAGACAATCCGGACCGCCGGGCACCGCCCGACGAAGACAGCGCCTTCGACATTTGCGAGAGATATGTCTTCGTGCGTCCCCCTGATCCAGCAGAGCGAATCCTGCCAGGACGCGGGGTGAACGGATTGTCTCCCTCGGTGCTCATTGGGGCACCGAGTACGTTGAATTCACCCCAAACGGCCAATGGAACCATGCCATCCTGCAGCAATCATTGGGAAAAGGTCCAAATCCCGGCTCTGCAAAGTCCCGCGCAGAACCATAAAAAAAGATGTGCAGACAAGGGACTAGACCCGCATTGGCGCCATGAGCTTTTATCTTGCAATCGCCACCCTTCCAATCCGCTGCCCCACTCTCGTCAATGGTGTGCCAGGGCTTATCTCCAAGAAACACAACCTTCCCGATGACACGCGACAGGCTCACGGGTCCAAAATACCGGCTGTCAAAGGACTCTGGCGTCGCATTCGAAATCAGCAGGACTTCACCCAGGTGAATGGATGTGCAGCCTTGGGTCCAGACGGGCAGGGGACGACCGGACAGGTCTTGTCCAAGCAGGGTCAGGGGTGGCTGGCCAGTAACGGTCAACACACCGCCATCCACACAGACAGTATCGCCCGCAATGGCCCAGACGGTCTTGATGACCGGCACACCCGCCGGCAGGTATCCACGCATTGAGGCCAGACTTTCGGCGTGTCCGGGCAGGCGGGATGCCACAAGATCACCGCGTTCCACTACCTTGAGCGGCTCCACTTTGTACCAGCCAATTGGTGCGCTTTCACTCGGGTTGTAGAGCCGTATCGGCGCCGGTTTCAGCGCAAGTCCAGCCCAGAGAATCCCTGCTCCAAGGGCAGACAAGACAAGCGGTATCGCGCGGTTCTTGTCCATCACCAGACCTCTCGTTCAAGAAGGTCTTCAACCGGAAGACCGGCCTGCAATTGTGTGGACAGGCGTAGCCAGAAGGCGGCAGAAATGGTGGTTGGATCGGTGCGCTCGGATATGGCATAGATCGCCTCGAAAGCGCGCTTCGCATGATGGGAATGGAGCGCAGAGAGCAACAGGATGCCGCCCGGCTTTATGCCTGAAATACGACTGATCGGGTCACCTTCTGATCCGCTCTGGATGACAAATAATTGCCAGTTCGCGGCAGGTCGAAACGTGGTGCGCCTGCGCTCATATCCGAACACGTCGCCCGGAAAGAAGGCGGCCATCCGTCGGCCATCCCGGGCGTTCTTAATCCTTCGCGGCGTGCCAAAGAGGAGACGTTCTGTCAGGCCTTTTTCATCCTCCACCAGAGATGCAAGCGTCAGGTCACTGGTCATTTGTTGCGTCTCCTGAGCGGTGGCTGGATGCTGAAAAGCGGAGCAGGTCATCGAAATGATAGACGACAACACCGACATGTTTTCGGTAGACCGGACCGAGACTTGCGTAGCGCCAGTTCTGGAGCGTTCTCTCGGATACGCGAAGGAAACGTGCCGCTTCCTTTGTGGTCAGGAACGGGCTTTTGCCAATGCCGTCGGTCTCCATGATGAAACGCTTTCCTGATGCCGGGTCCGGGCCTTCGCGGACGACTCCCGGCGTCACGTAAACAGGGGATGAGCGTATCCGGGAGTCACGAAGGGACACCGGTCATCCGCGAAACCCTGCTTAACCATGCGCACAGCGCATGGCGTCATACAGGCGTGAGCGCCAACAGACCCTGAAGCGACGGGCGCGTAAGGAAGCCGCCCCGGGATGATCTCCGGAGCGGCCAGTTTGGTGACGAGTGCGGGGCTAGTCCCTGGGGTTCCAGAGGATCACGTGGCGGCCTTTCTTGCCTTTGACCGGTGCGAGGTTCGCGTAGATGCGGCGCGGGCCGATCTGCGGATCTGCGAGGGTCAGGGAGACGTATTCGCGTCCCGAAGACTTGGCCTTGCGCATCCAGCCGCCGCCGATTTCGGTCGAGGTCTCACCGGCGAAGATGCGGTAGTCCGGCTGGGCCTCTTCGGCTTTTTCCGCGTTCTTTTCGATGCGGATGGCGGCCGAGAGGTTCATCATTGCGAGGGCGCCTTCGAAGCCGGTCTTGGTTTCGCTGACATATCCGAGTGCGTTTGCCATGGGGGTCTCCTTTTCGTTTCCGTGGCTGTCTTCGAGAGACACCGTGTCCCCGTCGACGCCGGACCGCCCGGACGGCGCGGAGCGGGCCTGAACCTGTAAGGGCGCAGCAAAGCGGAGCACCGGTCAGGGACACGAATTTGTCTCGCGAGGAGCCGCAAAGCGGCGGGGAAATTCGTGGGGCTGTCCGGTTTCAGGGCCGTTTTGCGGCGTCCAGGTCACACGGCAACAGACGGGAACATTGTGTCTTTCGGGGCAAGCGGAGAGGCGGAACAGGCCGTTTTGGCAATCGCACTCGGAGGCCATGCGACACCCACAGACGGGCGATTTTTTCGGAGGCGCATCTGTCTTGATCTGAACCCCGCGAATACGCGCTTATCCGGTATGAGCAAGCGGAAAAAGCCGCCCGACTTACTGCCGGACGGCTTCTGCTTCCACGGACAAGGAGACCGCAACATGTCAGGCGGCGTCCTGCTCCGCGACAGACTGGTCTTCGGGAGAAGCTTCGTCCTCGTCTGACGTAAACAGGCTGGCGATCCGGGCCCATGCATCAGCTGGCGGCGACCCTGCATTTGTCACAAGGCGTGTTGGCGGGACCTGCATCCATCCCGGTCGCCAGTCGGGACTGGCCTCGCACCCATCGCCAATGATCCGATTCCAGATCAGGTCCTTCTGGGCTTTGCCGGTTTCCGTGAGGACTGCTTTCGCCGTGGAGGGAGACGCGATATCTGCCACCATGGCATTGATCGCGCGCTTGTCGCGAATGAGATCAAAAAAAACAGGCTCAGGTTTCCAGTAGGCGGCCATATCGGTTTCGGTGGCGACCGCAACGGCCTCCACAATCGGGCCGCCCGCCTCCAGCGTATCTGCCATTACAAAGGTGAGGACGCTCATGGTTTCCGCATCGTCCATTCCGAGCAGCGCCGCAAAGACCTCGCTGAGGTGATAGGCGTCCCCGTTTGCGCGCAGGGATGCGACCCCATGGGCTTCAAACAGGCTGCGGACATGGTCTCCGGCTGCAGTCATTTCTGCGGTGGCGCGTGATGCCCCCACGCTGGCCTGAAGGTCTTCCTTCCGGGCGAGGAATTCGTGCCGTCTGACAGTCCACAGGGCGGACCCGAACATGGCATGAGCGACCATCAGCCGGAGGGCGATTCCAGGGTGGGAAAGCAAGGTTGCGCGGGCCGCCCCATGGCGGTGCAGGCCGATATATTGTGCGAGCGGACCGGACATTTCAGGCTTCGTGTCAGCTGCCTCCACATCGCCGTCCGGCCTTGCGCGCTTCTCCTGCTTGCGGGCCTCGGCCTGCGTCATGTAGCCCTCATGGAACGTCACTGTGCCATCATGGCGGACTTCGACAATCACGCTGCCCCCCTTGGTGCGGGGGCGCTTCACATGTTCCCAGCTGGCAAAATACTTACCCCGCTCAAGCACCTGCACATCGCGCCATCCTGCCTCAACATAGGCTTCGACCTTGGCCGCAAGCGCTGCCGATTGGGCTTTCCAAAACGTGTCGGCCTCTGCGAAGACACCTGTCTCACCGAACAGGTCAGCCGTCACGCGGCCCTCATAGGTCGCCAGGTCAAACAGCGCCTTGTCGGTCGTGATCGTTGTGCCACCCGTAATCCATGCCTTGCAGGCCCGGCCCATCGGTGCGCGCTCCGTCTCGCTCCTGAACAGGGCGAGCCAGTCGGCCTGCTGCGCCTTCGTGGCAAGTGTGAGCGCCCGGACCGTGTCGGGATCAATCTCCTCTTTCGCGTAGAGTGCACGGATTGGTCCGGAGAGATTGGCGAGCGCGAGGATGCGCCGCACTTTCAGGTCCGTGACCCCGAAATGTCCGGCAATCTCTTCCACCTTCCGGCCTGTCTGGGCCAGCTTCCCGAACGCAGTGTACTGCTCCATTTCCGTGGCGGGCAGGCGGGCGACATTCTCGATCAGGGAGGCTTCGACGGCGGCGGCGTCATCGTCTGCCTCCATGATCGCGCAGGGCACACCAATCGACGTGCCCGTCTCTGCGGCAATGACCTGCAACGCATGGAAGCGCCGTCGTCCTGCAACGACGCCATAGCCCTCGCCTTCGGGGCGGACGAGCAGCGTCTGGCGGAGACCCTTCTCCCGGATGGATGGCAGGATGTCGGAGATATCCGGCGCCTTGCGGCCGTGCCGCATGTTGAGCTTGCTGATATGGAGTTGCGCGATGGGGATGGTTTTCAGTGCGGGCTGTGCCATGGGAATGTCCTCCTGTTCTGGCAGGTAAAGCGAAAGGCCAAGCGCCCATGCCGGGCCTTTCCAGTTGATCGGCGTGAAAGGGAAACCTTCTGCGTCGCGTGACGCGTCCGGGTCGGTTTCGCCCCAGTCATAGTCATGCAGGCCAATCAGCGGCGCGCGGCCATCGACCCAGATTTCGACGATGCGGTCGTCCTTGACGACGAGTGTCATGCGGGGACGTGGCCCCGGAATGTGATCCAGCGCGCTCATCCTCGCGCCGCCTGTGCAGGCGCAGACGCCACCAGCCGTTTCAGCGCAGCGCGCCCTGCCGCCAAGGCTTCGGGCAGCAGTTCGTCCGCGACCTCACTCAGATAGGCGTTGTCCGACCCCGGATAATTCGCTTCGATACCCCAGAGGCTGGCGGCGTGATCGTCCAGTTCCACGGCTTCGCATTCAATCGCGAGCACGATCCCGCAATAGAACCACTCATCCTTGCGCCATGCCTCCATGACGGCTTCGGCCTCGGCCTGTGCTTTCGCCAGCCGCGCGCGGAAATTGTTTCCGGGTCCGATGAAGCCCGGATCATTGATATAGAGCGAGGGCCAGAATCCGTCCTGGCGCTCATCCGGACTATCCGGACAGTCGTCGCGGACAATCCGCGCGATGACGCGAAAGCCGTCAATCTCGCAGGCGATGCTGTCGCCCTCGCACACATAGCGGTCAAATCTTTCCTTGAACCCCATGGCTAGCGGCTCCAGAAAATGTGGACTTCATCAAAGCCCGTCTGGAACACCATGATTTCGCCATTCAGCGCCATGTCGCGGGCAAGTGCGGTCCAGTCGATATAATAGTCGAGCGTGGCCGGAATCTCCGTCCCGCTGTCGCGCGTGACCTCCTCGGCAAAATCCGCCGCGCTGCGATACTCGCCTGCATAGTCCTCGAATGCGGCTTCCGCCTGCGCAAGGTCGTCGCCGAATTCGCGATAGAGTTTCGCGCCAAGTGAGCCATGCTCGGCAATGAAGGCCGCCAGCGCGCACACGGTCTCGAACGCGGCATATTCCGACAGGCGCGCGCCTTCGAACCCTTCATAATCATGGATCGCCCATTCCTCGGCGTCCGGCTCCGGTGACGCCGCCAGCATGGCGCGGACCTTGTCCATGATCTCGTCCGGCTCGGTCGCATCGATCCACGCCCCGTGCAGCCGCCCGTTATTGTAGGCGGCAAGGCAGGCGACGTAGATGCGGGGTGTGTCCCGCAAATCCGGTCCTGTCGCTGTTCCAAGGGGAGCGGGTGTCTCGTGTGAAGGGGTCATGTCAGTCTCGCAAAATGTGAACCTCGCCCGCGTTCCTTTCCCGGCAGGCGGGAGGGGGCGGACGAGAGGTGCGGGCGCCCGGGCGTATGAGGTCCGGGGGCAAGGCGGAAAGGTAGGAAGCAAGGAGAGAAGCGAGCGGTTCCAGGTCACCGGCGCCTTGCGCGCGGACCGCGCCCGGGCAGACGCGCCGTCCGCCCCCTCACGGCTGCAGGGAAAGCTTCCGGATCCCTGTAAAAGCCCGCGGCGCCGGGCTGGTGCCCTGGCAACGAATCCCTCCAGACATACGGCCCATGGCCTTGCATATACGAAATTTCCGGGAAGCTGACCGCGTGGCGCTGATGGCGCTCTGGGAGGCGTGCGCGCTGACACGGCCATGGAACGACCCGAATGCCGATCTCGACTGGGCAGTCACGTCACGCGATGCGGCAGTCCTGATCGGCACCTGGAACGACGCGGTCATCGCCAGCATCATGGTCGGCCATGACGGTCATCGCGGCTGGGTCTACTACCTGGCGGTCAGCCCGGACCGCCAGGCCCGTGGACACGGACGCGAAATGATGGCGGAAGCCGAGCTTTGGCTGACAGCGCGCGGTGCCCCGAAGGTCCAGCTGATGGTGCGCGACGGCAATGCGCCCGGCACCGACTTCTGCACTGCCCTCGGCCATGAGCGTCAGGATGTCACCGTGTTCGGCAAATGGCTGACCCCATCGCCTGAGGCCGGGTGAGGTATCGACATGCCACGCGCGCCGGACCCCTCTGGCCGCAAGGCCAGTGGGAAGCCAAGCGCGGCCCCCGCCGGCGAGCCCCCGCAGCACGCGGCCTCCCGGACGGGAGGCTGCGTGACCGGAGACGAGCCGGGCCGGTCGGTCGACCTGGAAGCATTAAAGGGCTCTCGCCGCCCGAACAGCCTCGCGCCAGCGAGCGAGGGGAGGGAGGAGGCCCGTGGGCAGGGCACCCGGTCGTGCCTGCCAAACGGAGCCTGTGCCAGCTCTACTCCGGCGGGGAAGGTGATCCACTTTAAGGCGTATTTTAAGCAAAGCGGTCCGGAATTTTCGGCTCCATCAACCCGGAGCGGAGCCAAGGACAATGCGCACTTCCCTTTGGACATTTGATACTATCACCGTCGATCTTGAGGACAGGGATTGTTCGGTCAAGGCGGTCCACGCGATCAGCCTGGTGGAGGTCACGGTTGCATTCCGTCTGACAGACCGGCAGCTGAAAGGCTCGCCCGGCAAGCTCAGGCGGGCGATCGAAACCCTCGCAACCGACAAGATACTGGACCTCGCCTCCTTCCTCGACCATTTGCCGCCCGGCTGATCAGTCATCCCGGAACGAACACAACGAGGGCCAGAAAGCCGGCCAATAACAGGGTTGCCGCGATCCAGATCCATTTGGGCACAGGCGGCGGCACATATTGGCCGCTCTTGTCGTCATCCCATCCCATGCGCAATCGCTCCCATTTTATGATCCCGTGAATCATGATCTGATCAGATCATGATAATCAAACATTTTGGCATCGCATCAGCTGTAATCTGCCTGACCGCCTGCGGCCAAATGACTGCTGACCCTGGTTCTGCGCGAACGCCCACGGAGCGCCCAAATGAAATCATGGGAGTCGCTTCGGTCATTGACGGCGATACGATCGAGATTCACGGGCGCCATATGCGCCTGTCCGGCTTCGACTCGCCGGAAAGGGACAGGCAGTGCGCAAACGTCAATGTCTACCAGCAGGCGGTAAACTACCTGTCGGACCGGCTCGCTGCCAGGATCGTGACATGCAGGGTTACCGGCAAGAGCTATGACCGGGATGTCGCGGTGTGCAGCGTCGGCGGCGCCGATCTCGGCGACCTTATGGTCGGCGCGGGCTGGGCCCGGGACTGGCCGAAATACAGCCACGGTGCCTACAAGGATGTGGAAGCCCGGGCACGTGCGGCACATGAGGGAATCTGGAACCTCGACTGTCCCGACGACCTTTGGGGCGATCGCCGCTACGACTAGGCGTCTGAACAGGTCGAAACCGCGCCTTGGGGCAAAGCGAGATCAGACTGTGGCGCCATCTGGCTGGTCATGGTTGGTGGCGCGCTCGCGAAGTTGTTGCAGCCGCCTTGCAATCGCCGAGATCACAATCTGGCGGAGAGCATCGCCAGGTGCCTTCTCCGCATTGGCCATGGATTCCATGCGCCGTTTAACATGCACGAGGTTTTCAGGCATGTTAGCACTGGCGACCGTTCTTGCGATCAGCTTGGCGGCATGGTCCCGGGCGTACTTGAAATGATCGGATTTCGGGCCGCCGGCAAGATCGACGAGGTCGTCGATAATCTGATCCGGACGGCCAAGCTCCACCATCTTGTCCATGAGTTGTTTCTTGAAGTCCCTGAGCCCTGCTGTGGAACGCAGTTCGGCGAGGATCAGATAGATGTCAGAGGCTTCGATTGTCGATCGGCCGGCGTCGTGATCGCGAATGGCGCGCTCGTAGGCCCTGAAGAGTTCAAATTCGTTGCGACTGCTTTCCGCTATCTGGCGTGTAAGATTGATAGCTGTACTGAACGTCATGCCGCTTTCGAAAGCGATAGCCTTCAGGAATGCCTGAACATTGATATCGCCGGTCAGGTCGAACAGAAGCCGAAGGCGATCCTGATCGTAGCGGCGGAAGTCGACGAGCATTTCGGTGCGCAATTTTGAGAGGTCAAATCGCTGAGCTGCCTCCTCAGGCGAAAGATCCCGTGATAGGGGCCCGGTGGTTTCGCGCCGTGTCGCTCGAATGGCCCGCGAAAGTTCTGTGCGCTCAACGAACTGGTCCAGTCGCGCCAGTTGACCCGCGCGATAGAGCGACTTCTGCTGGCGGTTGCGATTTGAAATTCCCACGGCCTGAAGGAGTGCGGCAATCAGTACGAGATCGACCATGACGCGGGCGAGAAAAACGGCATGCTTGGAAGCAGTACCGTTCATCGTAATCATCGACGTATCGGGGGTTACGCCATAGATTTCCGCCCAGTCGACAATTGGCACGGCCTTGGCGAGTTCCACTCCGAAAAAGCCAAACCAATCCAGGAATGACTTGTGGTCGGCATTCTTGAAGAGCTCCGGCCCGAATAGCTGGCCATTATGAGCCTGCATCATTGCGATCGGAATGAGTGTGAACACAAATATGAACCCAAGCAGGGTCTCGTCGCGGTAATCCTCGCGAAACCCGATCCGGTAGGGGGCGTTGATCCGGTACTCTGTCATGGCGGCTAGCGAGCGGTCATCCTCGACCCAGCCCCACAACCGCGACACGGATATGGAAAGGATGAAGGCGACAAATACCGGGATGACGCCAAGCGGCACGGGCAGGAACCAACCCATCAGGCAGAGGCAGAGCAGCGTACCGGACAGAAGGCTGTAGCGCGAGGCTGCACGGCGATGACCCATTCCAACCACGTCTGCGCCAATACGGACAAGGCCCGTGTCAATCCAGTTGTAGAATTTCGCGAGCCAGCGCATGCGTCTGGAAAACGCCCGGAAAACCCTGCTGAGCCACGTGACCAGCGCCCATTCGGCGATCGACTCCATGAAAACGACGACGGCGAACACGCTGATAACGGACCCGCACAAGAGCAGGCCGAAACTGTTGCGGAAACTGAGAGAACTGCCACCATTGCCGGCCAGTACGGCAAGCAGCCCGATCAATGTCACGCCAAGTGTCGCCACAAGCGCGCTCATCGCTTCGGCATTGTCTTCTTCAGCGGCGCGCAGGTGGTTTTCCTTGGCGGCCCTGTCAGCGACGTCATGTCGGCGCTGCGCTTCGTAGCGGGCAAAGTTGGACGCATTCCAGATCCGGGGAACGAAGGCAGCAATGAAGAAGCAGAAGACTGCAAAGCGTGCCGCCAAGTTCAGGGTGCGTGCCTCAGGCGCGTCCGATGAGAGGATGCCGAGTCCGAACTCCCGGTCAGAGACGACAAATACCGTCAGCGCGCCGAGAACCATGAGTGACAGGACCGGCAGGGCGAGACCGGGTCCTCTGGCCAGGTTGTCGGAACTGTCGAGACAGAGGAGCAGGAGCGGCAGTATTAGCAGCGAAGAGGCAGCAATGAAGAGTGCTTTGGCCTCAGGAAGTTCCAGGACGGGTGTGGCAAATACATGCCAGACGAGGACGGCAACGAGCCCCAGGAAAGCGCATGCCGCCCAGATCGATAGCCGGCCAGACCGCTCTGCGAACAGCCAAGTGAAAAACCCGGCAATCCAGCGCGATTTCGCGGCTTCGATCTGTGCGAAGTCTGAAACGGTTGCCGCAACATTACCGTCAGCCATTTCGCTCCCCCGAGCCATATAGTTTCGATATCGAAACTAATCATGCTTCCGTCCTTCGGGAAAGCGGGAGTTCTCGTTTGGGGCGAAAATATATGCCGGGCACCGGATACCCGAATCTCTGAATCTGGTCTGCCGACCGTTTTATTCATTCGGAGATTCCGGATATGGTGCTACCAGGCCAGGCCCGGTTCTGGACTGCCCTCGGCTACTCCACCCAGATCGGTAGTGTTGCCACAAGTGCCATCATCGCTCTCTATTCGACTGCCCGTACACAAACCTGTGGGGTCGATGTGATTGACTGAAACTTTCCTGACATAGGCAACATGTCAAAAATCCGTATCGAAGGATTTCGTGATTGCGGATCGGCCACCATTTGCGTCTTTCCGGCATATCAACCGATACGCATCGGAAGTCGACAAAGTGTCGAACCGCTTGATGTGAGCTCGCCAGACATGACCCCATTTGTTGGGCGTCGTAGACAACTCATCGATTGCAACTTTCTCGGTAATGGCTGCGTGCGTCATACATTCAGTTCGGAGCGACATTCTCGCCATCTCAAATTCGTCAACATCCGGATCGAACTCGGGATAATTGGACATCGGAATAGATTCTGCTTCTTGCCTCCCTCAACGGCTATGAACGGACGACCTTCGATAGCTTCCACGACGGTTCCGTCCGGAAATCTCAGAATATGTGCAATGCCCGGATCAGCATCCTGAACGTGCTGGAGCCAATGCGCTTCTGCCGCCCTGCACTGTACTCTGAAGAATGGCCCTTGTTGTCCCAACGGAGTGTTCTGAAGGCCAAGGTGTCCAGCGCGGATACAAGTGGAATTTCGATTGTCATTGGCAGGAGGCGGAAGAGGGTTAGTTGCGCCAAATGAGCGATGATTGAAACTGAGCCAACCGCTCTCCAAAAATGGGGACTACATCTAGTCTGGGGTCATTTTCGATTTGATCAGCAGAATCACCCTTACTGTCTGAACCACCTGTGTCTGTTCGGGACCCGCCGCTGGACGGTCTACGCATGGCGCACGTGCCAATGCCGTTCTCAATTCGGCTGCCCGTGCACCTACCGGTGGGATCTATGTTGTTCACCGGATCGTTTGCGACATTACCATAACGATTGAATCAGCCTGTCGGAGGTTACGGTTGCATTCCGCCTAGCTGAAAGGCTCGCCTGGCAAGCTCACGCGGGCGATCGAAACCCTCGCGACGGGCAAGTTACCGGACGTCGCCTCCTTCCTCGACCATTTGCCGCCCGGCTGACCGTCCGCCAGGTTGCCGACCAGGACGAACCGCACCGACGCGCCGGTAGGCGTCCAAAAAAAATGTGCCGGATCACGCCAGTGTGGCGTTGAATCCGGGATGATCCAGGTGTCAGCTGCCTTGCAGGTAGCGGACCTGCATCAGCCAGGAGGTGGCGAACGATGCCAGATCCCCGGCCGGGCGCGCGCCGGGCCCCGTCAGACATGGATCGCCGGGTCGGGGCGTGCCTGCGGGCGCACCGGCGTGCCCGCGGCATGACGCTCGAAGCGGTGGCGGGCCTGTTGGGCCTGTCACATCAGCAATTGCACAAGTACGAAACAGGCCGGAACCGGATTTCGGCCGGCATGCTGCATGATGCCGCCAGCCTGCTTGACGTGCCGGTTGCAGACTTTTTTGCGTCCGAAGGCCTGCCGCAGCTCGATCAGGCCATGCGCCTGCGCCAGGCTGCGTACCGGCTTGTCGATGCCACGCCAGAGGCACAGCTGGGCAAGGTGGTCAAAATGCTCCGCGCGATGCGTCGATAGGCCGGTGCCTGCTTTCCTGGGGAGGCCAAAAGCGCGGATGCGGGCCGTGCAGCAGGCGGAAATAGCCACCCGCGCGCAGGCGCTGTCCCTTGGCAAGCAGCCGGACCATTTCCGCTTTCATGGCCGTGGACCCGCTTTGCCAGGCATCGGCGACACGTTTGTCGTCATAGAGGATCTGCGCCGTTTGCCTGTAGGTCAGGCCGGCATCATGCGCGTCCAGCGCGACCGGGGCGTTGCGAAGCCGCAGGGCCGGTTGTGTCAGGACAGGATTGCCGGCCTGTTCCTGCGCGAACACGCGCTCTGCCTGCGCGAGGATTTGCACCTGCCGTCCGGCCTGGCTGATACGCGACAGGGAGACATCGAGCTTGACCGCGTGGCCCGCGAACAAGGGCAGGCCGCGATAGCGCACCTGCAGGGCGCCAGCATCTGTCCGGATCAGCAGGTGCTCGCGCTGGCGGGCATCGGTCAGGTGCGTGACCCGGCCTGTTCGCAGGCCTGAGTCAAACAGTTCGTCCGGTTCGCCTGTCGCCCGCTCGCGGCCTAGAATGGCAATCTTGCGCGGGAAAGCGCGGTCCGACCAGAAGACATCCGTGCCCCGCGCCGACAGGTCGGGATCGGGAAAACAGATCAGCCCCCAGGCCTCAGCCAGCCGATCACGCCGCAACAGTGTCAGGCGCGTCGTGCACGCGTCCACAGGGTCGCGGGACATATCGGGCACCTGTGCCATGGCATTGGCCTGAAAGCGCCGGTTGCGGCGCAGGAATTCCCAGGCCCAGTCACTCGGCGAGAGCTGCGCCACATAGGTGTATCCCGCCAGGATATCGCTGAATTCCCTGATGTGCCGAATGTGCATGCCGGGGCCTCCCAGGCCGGCGTCCATGCAGTATGCATGCCAATTGCAACCTAAAGAGGAATATTGTTGCAACCGCGCGGCCGCCGCGGACCTGCCGGGCAGGGGCGTCCCCTGCGACAATCCGATTCTCACTTTGCCCTCTACGGGTTGCAAGGAAGGCGACACATCGGCGGTTCAGCCCAGGCTGGCGCACGCCGTGTCAGCCGGGTGATGTTTTCGGCCTAGGGCGCGCCGATTGCTTCGCATGCTGGACAGGCGTGTGGCCGCTCCAGCTTTTGAAGGCCCGGCTGAAACTGCGAAGATCAGAGAAGCCCAGCACTTCGGCAATGGTATTGAGGTTCTGACCCCGTTCGATCTGGTCACGGGCTTTTGCGTACATGACCTCGGCCTTGATCTGCCGGAACGTTGCATTGGCATTCAGCAGGCGACGGCGAAGCGTCGGGACGCTCATGCCCAAGGCCTGGGCAACGCCTTCCTGGTCGTGCTTTCCTTTTGCAATTTCATTCCGGAGCCGTGTGCAGAGTGCCGCATCGACATCGGACGGACGCCTCGCGCGGTCCATATAGGCTGCGACACGGTCATAGAAGTCGAAGGCGCCATCGGGCTGGGCACTCACGGCATCGATCGGAAGCCGCGCGGCATCACGGTCATAGATGAGGGCATAGCGCAGGCTTCCCAATCGCACGGGGACGTCCCAGCCAGCGAGAAAATCACCTTCCGGCATCCGGTGAGCGCGTTTCGAATAGATCTTTCGCAAGTGCCCATCGATTGTGTCCGATGGCAGGCTTATCATGTTCTGGAAACAGAGGTGGAGGAACTGAAGGATGCCTTCCATGATGAGGAATATATAGTCCGGATCCTGATCCGGCGCGAACGGGAAGCCGTCATCATTGATCGCATAGATGAGGTAATCATCTGATACCTCGACACTGTTGAAGTACCCGCCATGGGCGATGTTGTAGGCAGAAGCGATCTTTCGCATTGCCTCGCCAAGCGTGGCGCAGTCGCGAATGCTTGCAAAGACAAAGGCGCTGGTGCCCGGCAGCAGGGGCCGGGTCGAGAGGTTGCCCGTTTCATCGCCATAGGCGCTCACCACGATCTCGAGTGCCGCGAGATATTCGGAAAAGGTGATGCGTGCCGCCTCGTCATTCGCGCTGGAGATGATTTCGCGGATCCCGGACCAGCTATGGCCGGCCGATTCGAGGGATGCAGTCAGCGGTTGCACATAGCGAAGCGCCACCGATGGTTCGCGGTCATGTGAGGCGGTCTCCAGGTCTGCAGGGGTCGTCAACAGCGTCGGGCCTCCTGGATTGCCAACGGGGCGGGTGAGCGAATTTGTCCTAAAACTTTGAACCCGATCGTCGTTCTCTGCAAGACGGCAATGTCCTAGCCCCGTATGCAGGGTCCCCCGGCTTCGGGAGAGAACCCCATCCGACCGGGAGGAAACCGAAATGACCGATACGCCTCGAACCTATGGCGACACGAAATTGCGCAACCTGTTGCTCCGGACATGTTTCAGCGGCGCGATTGCCCTCAGCCTGGGCCATGGCGCTGCCTTTGCCCAGGCCGATGACACGGCAACGGATGCACCCGAAACAAAAACGCTGAACGTCGTGACCGTGACGGCCCGGCGGCGGGAAGAAAACCTCCAGGACGTACCCGTCTCGGTTTCGGCCTTCAGCGCGGACCAGATCGATACACTGCAGGCCGATACGATCGCCGGTCTGCAGAACGCCGTTCCCAATGTGTACATCGACCAGGGGGATGGCGGGAATGCTGTCATCTACATGCGCGGTGCGGGTCAGAACGATTCGCTCGCCTTCGCCGATCCCGCCGTGGGCGTGTATGTGGACGATGTATTTGTGGCCCGGTCACAGGCGGCGTTCCTGGACATGTTCGATGTCGAGCGGGTGGAAATACTGCGCGGGCCCCAGGGAACGCTTTACGGCCGCAACACGATGGCAGGTGCGATCAAGTTCGTGTCCGCCGCGCCGCCGGAGGATATCGAAGCCTATGCTGAGATTGCCGGGGGCAGTGACAACCTCCTACAGGTGGTTGGCCGGGTCGGGGGACCCCTTGGCGGATCAGGTCTGCGCGGCAAACTGGCGCTCTCCTACACGGCCCGCGACAGCTATGCGACCAATGACTTCGATGGCCTGAGCGACGGCGACAGGAACACGCTTGCCGGACGGGCCGCGCTCGCCTGGGATGCCACTGACAGGCTTTCCCTGTCGCTTGCGGTCGACGCAAAGTCCGATCGTCCCGGGTCCTCCCTCAGCCCCATCCGGATGACCCCGGTCAGCGGTTTTGCCGATCCGGTGGGCGACCCGTTCACGCTGACCACATTTGCGACTGCGACGGATGTGCGCCGTTCCAATGTCAACGCGAACCGCCGCGCAGACCTCGACGCCTATGGCGTGACAGCCAAGGCAGATTTCGAGTTGTCGGATGCATGGACCCTGCATTCCGTGACGGGCTATCGTGAAATGGAATACAACCTGAATCTCGATACAGATGGGTCGCCCTTGCCCATTCTCGATATTCTCGTGCTCCAGAACCAGGACCAGTTCAGCCAGGAGCTGCGGGTCGATTATGACAGGGGCGGCAACTTGCAGTTCACCGGCGGCGTCTACTATTTCGCCGACAATGACACGACGTTCAGCGGCGTCGACAATGCGGCGCTCTCCCTGTTCGGCGCGCCGGTCACAGCCTTCTTTCCCTTTGTTGCGAGCAGTTCGCTGGCTGAAACCGTACAGGAGACCCGCTCGACCGCCGTATTCGGCGAAGTCACCTACCAACTCACGCCAAGGCTCGAGGCGAGTGTCGGCTTGCGCTACACATCGGAAGACAAGACATCCGGCCGCGCGTTCGAGAACTTCTCCGATGTGAACGTGTCCGTCATCCGCAATACACCGCCGTTTCTGCAAGGCGTGGGCACACCGGGTACACCGATTGCGGGAGACGACACGTTCAACGCCACGACACCGCGTTTCTCGCTGTCCTATGCGGCCAATGAGGACCTCCTGCTCTATGCGACCGTTGCGCGCGGATTCAAGAGCGGTGGGTTCGATGGCCGGGGCACCAGCGATTTCAGCTTTCAGGCCTTCAGGCCTGAAACGGCCTGGAGCTATGAAGGCGGTTTCAAGTCATCGCCTGCAGCGGGCGTCGTGCTGAACGGCGCCGTGTTCTACAACACGTTCACGGATCTCCAGGTGACCTCATTCGGGCGTGACCCGGTCAGCAACACATTTGTCAGCCTGTTCACAAATGCTGCTGAGGCCACGACAGCCGGCTTCGAACTGGAAACCAGCGCGCAGGTAACGGACGCCCTCCAACTGACGGGTGCGCTTGGCTATATCGACGCCGCATATGACCAGTTCGATACCCTCGTCCTGGGCGTGCAGACGGATGTCAGCGACCGGCCGCTCGTCAATACGCCGGAATGGACGGCCAGTGCGGGTGCAACATGGTCTGCCCCTGTGACCGACATGCTGGACCTGACGCTGCACGGCGACGTCGCCTACCGGGCAAAATCCTATACCGAGATCACGGCTTCGGAGGTCCTGGCGCAGGACGCCTATGTGATGGCGAACGCATTGGTATCGCTCGGGCGCCGGGATGAAGCCTGGTCACTCAGCGCCGGCGTGAAGAACCTGACGGACGAAGACGTCATCAAGCAGGGATTCAACCTTTCGGAATTCCCGGGTTACCAGCTGGGCTTCTACGGCGCACCGCGGACGTTTGAGGTCCGGTTGCGCCTGCGGCGCTGAACCATGTCCAGGAATGCGGCGATGCCCGCCGATCTCGACGCCGAGACCCGGGGCCTGCTCGAACAGGCGGCCGCGACGGCGGGGGACGTGCAGCCGGTGCACGACATCGCCGTGCAGCGCGTGACCAGTCGCGATGTGTTCCTGTCAATGGAAGGCGATGACAAGACCGCGGCGTCGATAAGGCAATTCGATATTCCAGCCCGGGGCGGCCCGGTTCCGGTCCGGCTCTATGCGCCGACGCAAGGGACCGGAAACAGCTTGCCGCTTGTCGTCTTCCTGCATGGTGGCGGGTGGTCGGTTGGCGACCTGGATTGCTATGACGGCCTGTGCGCCGACCTGAGTGCGCAAGCCGGCGTCAACATGCTGTCTGTCGGGTATCGGCTGTCGCCCGAAACCCGGTTTCCGGGCGCGCTGGAGGACTGTCTCGATGCCATGCGATGGGCCTGCGCCGCCACGCGGGCGTTGAACGCCGACCCGGACCGTATTGCCCTCATGGGTGACAGTGCAGGCGGCAACCTCGCGGCAGTGGCAGCGGCTGAACTGGCGCGCGACGAGCGGCCCCCGCTGGTGGCACAATTCCTGATCTATCCCATGCTGGACATCGGGAGCCCGCACACGGCCTATGCGTCCAGGAACGACTTTGGAAACGGTGAGTTCCTTCTGTCCCGCCAGAATATCGACGACGCCATCAACTGGTATGTCACCCCCGGATGCGACCTGTCCGATCCCTTGCTGTCGCCGACAAACATGTCTGACCTCTCTCGCCTTCCGACGACCTACCTGCTCTCGGCCCGGTATGATCCCCTGTTTGACGAAAGCCGGTCATACGCCCGAAAGCTGGAGGCCAAGGGCAAGCTTGCCAGCCATCGCGTTTATCCGAGCATTCACGCGTTCGTGTCATTCGGGGCCTGGGCCATTGCGCAAAAGGCGCGCAGGGACCTGGCGTGCGATATCCGGGCCGCCTTCGGCATGCCCGACAGTGCAAGCACGTGAACGCATCACGTCCGGGTCGGATCAGGCTTGCTGACGGTGAGCCCGTAAGGGGGGGATGCGCTCACCGCTATCCTGAGGAGTCAATTTCTTGAGTACGCTCATCAGCTTGTTCGCAGCCTCGGTTGGCTGAAAGTGCACGCGCCCCGTGCCGTTTCGCAGAATAGATCGCGACAGGGGCGTATCGACTGTTCCGGGATGCAGGCCGATTACGACGGCTTCGGGATTTCGCAGGCGCATTTCGATCACATCGTTCCGTATCAGCATGTTGAGGGTAGCGTTCGACGCGCGATCACCATTTGTCTCGTACGCTTGGTCCACTTCAGTCACCAATACAGTTTGCATTCCGGAGGGCTCAATCGCACGAGAATCCACGGTCTTGGTGGCAAGGTCGTTACGTTCCTCCGTACACGCAGGTATTCCTTCACAAGCTTGAATCCCCGTTGGATCAGTCCATTCACCGGATCATTTGCGACATAACTATAACGATTTGGCATATCCGCTTTCTCGGGCGGAACACCACCGGGTCCATCGACAGGAACCGCCCGATGGCCGGATCGTAACAACGCGCCTGCATACAGGTAAGCCCGGTGGCCGAGTCATCAATATGCCCGGTAAACCTGGCTTGGATGTCAAGTGCCGCATCTACGACGGCTTCAGGCCGCATAACGTTTCTTCCAATGATACCCGCCTTGCGGCAGATCTCCGCCACAGACATCCTGGCTCCACCCGTCTTGATAATGAACGTCTTTTGCGCGTCCGCTTACTTCGATGCTCGCATCGTCTCGTCTCCGCCCAGCCAAGTTCCAGAATACCGGAAACTATAACCAAAAATGATCCAGTTTGTTGGGAGCAATGCAACGTCAGTTGCCGAAATCATCGAACATAATTCGGCTGTCAGTCACGCCTAGGGACCTCAGCAACGACAGGACCGCTTTCAGCATTTGTGGTGGACCGCAAATGTAGAAACTGCAGCGCTCGATATCCGGATGCGAGGCGAGATACTGATCTCTGACGAGGTCGTGTATCAGGCCGCGCGCGCCGGGCCAGTCATCCGTATCCGGGACTTCTGACAGGGCCACATGCCAGGAGAAGTTCGGGTGAGCGCTTGCCAGCTTCTCGAAGTCTTCTTTGTAGACAATGTGTTCCTGCGTCCTGGCGCCATACCAGAGCGACATTTGCGAAGTGCAGCCGTGCGTGGCCAGCCGGTCGACAATCATCGAGCGGATCGGCCCTATGCCGGCCCCTCCGCCAATAAATACTGTCTCACTGGCTCCGGAGTCGACATGGAAGTCTCCGAACGGCCCTCGCAATTCAATCGTATCGCCGGCGACAAGAGAGCCGAGATATGTCGACCCGATGCCTGCTGAAGCGCCTGGTGCATCAGGCTTTGCGAGCGCCAGACGGATGCTCAGGATGATGTCATGGTCAAGCTCGCCCGGGGCATTCGCGAGAGAATAGGTCCGGTAGACCGTCTCGGCGATCTCGACAGCCCTGGCTGTTCCCGAGGTTTCCCACCGGGTCTTGACAGAGTTTGGCAGATCAGACCTGTCAATATCCCAGCGGAAGGGCTGAACCTTGACCTGGATATAGCTGCCAGCCCTGAAGTCGAGCGGCTCGGGGAGCGATATGCGCAGCTCATACATGTCAGGCGTAATGAAGTTTTTAGCCGCGATCGTGCCTTGAAGGTTTTTCGCGTCGAGCAGGCCGTGCGGTAGGGCGATCACGAGCGGTGCTGCCACCCGGTGCTGGCACGCCAGTCGATAGCCGGATGCCAGTTCGCTTTCCGGGATTTGCCTGCGGTCAGCGGGTAGTATTGGAAGGGCGGTGCCAATCTGGACCCTGCATAGACCGCACGTGCCGCCGCCGCCGCATGTTGATGGAAGTGGATAACCCTGCTCGTCCATTGCGGCGAAAAGGGATTGCATCGGTCGGGCGCTGGCCATCTTGACTGCGCTGCCTTCGCTGTCGGTGAGTGACAGTGGGAAGACCTTGCCGCGGCCTCGCCACTTGCCGACGAGGTTGAAATCGCTGCGCCTGAAGCTGTCAAACCACAGAGCGATTCCGCTGAGACCCAGCCAGAGTACGACAAGCGCAGCGGTGATAATGAGTGGATGGTTGAAACTCGCCCGGCTCTGATAGTCCATGATGTGGAGCATCCAGAAGATGTCAAAGGCGCGCCAGTAATGGTTGCGCCGCTCCAGAATCTGACCGTTGTATCCCGATACGTAGATTGTGGTCCGTTCCGGGTCGTCGAAGTCGATCCGCCATGCAGGGGCCTCATGATTTCGGAATTCCAGCGTTGATTCTAACATATGCCGGACGTTCACGACGTCACCAGGTCCGGCATAATCGGCAAGCGCGATCTGGGTGGCGAGTCCCTGGTCTACGTTGACGGGCGCTCCGGTGACTGCATCCGAGAGCACGGATCCGTCAGATGTTACCGTATCGTATATCAAACGTCCGTTCAGATTCCGCAGGCGGACCTGCTGGACGTCGGTGCCGTGCACGGCTGCAGGCAGGCCGATTTGACCGGTCGTAGCTTTCAGCAGCGGAGCAGGGGCGGCGCGTTCCGCCATGCGATGGTCACCTGCCACCTTGCTGTGGGGAAGGATCGCCATGCCGAGGCCGCTCAGCATCCACAGCGTTAGCTGGATACCGAGGATGAGTGCGATCCATTTGTGTGCCTGTCGAACAATCGTCATCATTTAGATAGCTCCACGGCGGCGCTTGAAGCTGAAGAACAGCAACCATGTGCCCAGAATTGACAGAACCATACCGAGCCCGGCGGCGATGCGCAGAAGGGTGTTGTTCACGTCGGCGCGTTCTTCATAGTCCATGATGTGCAGCATCCAGGCGAAATCGAAGATGCGCCAGTAAGTGTGTCGCCTTGTGATGAGTGATCCGTCGTCCGGTGATACATAAAAAGCGGTCGACCCGGCATCGGCGAAATCGATCCTCCACAAAGGGAGCTTGCGGGACTGGATTTCGCTCGGCGCATCTGCCTGATCCACCAGAAGGGTCGCCGATTTGATTTTGCCGGCTCGCGTATAGTGATACCGAGCCGCGCTAATTGCGTCGGCTTCCGTCAGCGGCGAGATTTGAAGGCCCGTCATCGCATTGACGAGGTGGGCACCAGTTGGTGACTGAACCCGATAGGCGGGCTGCCCCGTCCAGCTAACCAAGGCGATCTCGCTTGCTTCAGGGTATTCAGAAAGCACATCGGCGAAGATGACGGCCGGTGGGGCGTCATCCGTCAGGGGGCTGTTCATGTTCCGGACGAGATGGTCGCCGTGAATAAACTCGAGATTTATCACGACCATATACACGCCGCTGGCGAGCCACAGGAGCACTTGCGCGCCAATGATGAGCGAGAGCCATTTGTGCCATTGGCGTACTTTGAATGAAATCTTTCTGCTCATGGGGTACCTTGATAGGTTAGGAAGTTGCAGCCGGCAGGCACCGAGAGGCGGAAGGCCAGGACGAGGAGACCTGTTCAAATAGCCTGGAAGGGTGTCTTAACTCGAGGCGGGTTTTCAGGAACAATCGCCTCATCCGAGTGGTGAGCATCCCCACCGCCTGGAATGATCGCTGGAAGGTTCAGGTTTTTCTCGCGCGCACAGTCGATTGCGTCCTTATAGCCGGCATCGGCATGGCGCATCACCCCCGAAGCGGGATCGTTCCAGAGCACACGTGCGATGCGGCGGGCAGCATCTGCGGTGCCATCGGCGACGATCACCATTCCGGCATGCTGGGAATATCCCATGCCCACCCCGCCGCCATGATGCAGGCTGACCCATGTTGCGCCGGACGCCGTATTGAGCAGCGCATTCAGGAGCGGCCAGTCGGAGACGGCGCTCGAGCCGTCCTTCATGGCTTCGGTTTCCCTATTGGGGCTGGCAACAGATCCGCTGTCGAGGTGATCTCGGCCGATCACGACCGGGGCGCTCAGCTCGCCATTGGCCACCATTTCGTTGAAAGCGAGCCCGAGGCGGTCACGATCGCCCAACCCGACCCAGCAGATGCGGGCAGGCAGGCCCTGGAAGGCGATCCGGTCGCGCGCCATATCGAGCCACCTGTGCAGGTGGGCATCATTGGGCAACAGCTCCTTGACCTTCTGGTCTGTCCTGTAGATGTCTTCCGGATCACCCGAGAGGGCGACCCAGCGGAACGGGCCGACGCCCCGGCAGAACAGCGGGCGGATGTAGGCGGGCACGAAACCCGGGAAATCAAAGGCGTTTTCGAGACCCGCATCGAAGGCGACCTGTCGGATATTGTTGCCATAGTCGAGTGTGGGGACGCCTGCGTTCCAGAAGTCAAGCATGGCCTGGACCTGGATTTTCATCGAGGCGCAGGCGGCGCGCTCGACGGCTTTCGGATCGCTTGCCTGTCTCTCTTTCCACTCGGCGATGGTCCAGCCGATGGGGAGGTAACCGTTGATGGGGTCGTGGGCGGACGTCTGATCCGTCACCAGGTCCGGGCGAACGCCGCGGCGGATCAGTTCGGGGAAGATGTCCGCTGCATTGGCGCACAGGCCGACGGATTTGGCCTCGCCGGCCGCGGTCCACTTTTCGATCAGGGCGAGGGCTTCGTCGAGGCTGTCGGTCTTTTCATCGAGGTAGCGGGTGCGCAGCCGGAAATCGATACTTTCCGGGTTGCACTCCACAGCGAGGCAGCACGCGCCTGCCATGGCCGCCGCTAGGGGCTGGGCACCTCCCATGCCGCCGAGACCGCCCGTGAGAATCCACTTTCCCTTGAGGTTGCCATCATAATGCTGGCGCCCCGCTTCGACGAAGGTTTCATACGTGCCCTGAACTATCCCCTGGGTGCCGATATATATCCACGAGCCAGCCGTCATCTGGCCGTACATCATCAGGCCCTTCTTATCGAGCTCGTTGAAATGATCCCAGGTCGCCCAGTGCGGCACGAGATTGGAGTTGGCTATGAGGACGCGTGGGGCATCCTTGTGGGTACGGAAGACCCCGACAGGCTTGCCGGACTGGACCAGCAGCGTCTCTTCTTCCGTCAGGGTTTTTAGGGTTTCGATGATCTTGTCGAAGTCGGCCCATGTCCTGGCGGCGCGGCCGATACCACCATAGACGACGAGTTCGTCGGGATTTTCGGCCACATCCCGGTCGAGATTGTTCTGGAGCATACGGAAGGGTGCTTCTGTGCTCCATGACAGGCAATTGAGTTCCGGGCCCGTCGGGCTCTTAATGTCGCGTCGGTTCTTCAGGGACTTGTCCATGTCAGATCTCCGTCATGAGTATTGATTTCGCCTTGTCTTGAACGGCGGTGAGGATGGTGCGTAGCAGCTGTCGCAGTTCGCTCGCGCGGCTGTCAGCATAGGCAAATGGCGGTACTTCGGAAGTGAGGTAGCAGCGTTGGGCCAGTTCCATCTGGATCGCATGCACGCCGGCTTCCGGGCGGCCATGGTGGCGGGTCGTCCAGCCGCCCTTGAAGCGGCCGTTCACGACATGGCTGTATGCTTTCGACAGTGCGCAAGCGGCTGCGACGCTGGCCGTGATGGCGGGCGCGCAAGTCTGTCCGCTATTGTCGCCGATATTCAGGTCGGGCAACCGGCTATCGAATAGGTAAGGAATTTCGGACCGGATGGAGTGGCAGTCGTAAAGGACCGCAACGCCATGCCTGGCTTTGATCCGCGCGATCTCCGCTTCCATGGCTGCGTGATAAACGCGGTGATATGACTCAAGGCGATGCGCGATGTCGGATTCTGTCGGGCTGACACGCCAGATGGGCTCATTGTCGAAAGTGCTTGTCGGCACAAGTGCGGTAGTGTTCTGGCCGGGATAGAGGCTCGTGCCTTCAGGGTCGCGATTGGCATCGATGACATAACGACTGAAATTGGCGCGCACGATCGTGACATTGTCGAGGAGGCCATCATAGAGCCGAGGAATGTGCCAGTCAGTGTCGCGCAATTGGCGACCAAGATCGTTCAACTGAGCGAAAATGTCATCCGGCAGGTAGGTTCCCGAATGGGGTTGGCCGAGGATGATTGGTCCCGAGCCGCGAACGATTGTGACGGGTTTCATACGACCAATCCGATGGCCGAGGTGTCACTGTTCAGATCACAGAGCGCTCTGGTCTCGTGGACAAGATCGGCCAATGCCTCGATGTCGTCACTGACCATGCGGTCATCTTCGAGCGGCGGGCAGTGCTCCCGAATGGTGCGGATCACTCCGGTGAGACGTGCGCTGGTTTGCAGAGGCGCGCGCAACTCAATGCCCTGCGCGCCGCACATGGCTTCGATGCCAAGAATGCCGGCCAGATTTGTGTTCATTTCCAGCAGCCGGCGTGCCGCATGGCAAGCCATGGACACATGATCTTCCTGATTGGCTGAGGTTGGCGTGGAGTCGACCGAGCGCGGGTTGGAGAGTGACTTGTTTTCGCTCATGAGGGCGGCAGACGTGACTTCGGCGATCATGAGGCCAGATTTGAGTCCGGGGTCTGGCGCGAGAAAGGCCGGTAGACCGAAGCTAAGGGCGGGGTCGACCAGCATGGCGATCCGGCGTTGGGCGATGCTGCCGATTTCTGAGATGGCGATGGCGGCCTGATCGGCGGCGAGCGCCACCGGCTCTGCATGGAAGTTACCGCCGGAGACGATCTCGCCATTTGACAGGACAAGTGGGTTGTCGGTCGCAGCGTTCGCCTCGACCTGCAAGGTCGCGCCAACTTGCCGGAGTTGGTCAAGGCATGCGCCGATAACCTGGGGCGCACACCTCAGGCAGTAAGGATCCTGGACCCGCTCGTCGCCGCTCATATGGCTCTCCCGGATCTCCGACCCCTGAAGCAGTTCGCGCAGGCGGCGTGCGCTGTCGATTTGCCCACGATGCCCCCGGAGCTGATGAATTTCATCGGTGAACGGCGCGCTCGACCCCATGGCCGCGTCGATGGACAGCGCCGCCGTGGTCAGTGAGGATACAGACAGTCGCCACGCGCCGAACAATCCTGCGAGCGCGAGCCCGGTCGAGACCTGCGTGCCATTCAGGAGGGCCAGTCCTTCCTTGGCCTGCAGTTCGATGGGCGCGATGCCTTCAGCCTGCAACGCCTTTGCAGAAGGCATCCGCTCGCCGCGATAAAAGACTTCCCCTTCGCCGATCAGGCTGGCGGCCAAATGGGCGAGCGGGGCGAGGTCACCCGATGCGCCGACCGACCCCTTGGCCGGAATGACAGGCAGGATATCGGCCCGGGCCATATTCTGGATCAGGTGAATGAGTTCAGGGCGAACGCCTGAGGCGCCCCGTCCAAGGGAAACACATTTAAGCGCCATGATCAGGCGGACGACGTTCGCAGAGAGTGGTTCCCCCACACCCGCGCAATGTGAGCGCACAAGGTTTTTTTGAAGGGCTGTGAGCTTGTCGTCGCTGATGCGGATCGATGCGAGCTTTCCAAACCCTGTATTTACGCCGTAGATCGCATCCCCGTTCGTAATCCGCCGCGCCAGAGTAGCGGCCGATTCCGCAACACGCGCGTAAGCTGTCTCATCGAGCTGGAATGCGCCGCCGCCACGATAGATCGTTTCGAGGTCGCTGAGCGATACGGAGCCGGGATTGAGTGAAGTCGTCATGCTGCAATCCCGTGCGAGAGGCGGTTGTATAGGGGAGAGCCGCCCAACCAGTATGAAAGCTCGGAGGGGTGTTCGACATCCCAAACGGCGAGCTCCGCACGGGCGCCGATTGTGATTTCGCCGTACTCGCCTGACAGCCCCAGCGCCTTTGCGGCGCAACGTGTCGTGCCTGCCAAGGCCTCTTCAGGCGTCAGCGCAAACTCGGTGCAAGCCATGTTCATGGCGGTCAGGATCGATGAGATTGGCGAACTGCCGGGATTGCAGTCAGTCGCAATTGCGATATCGACGTCATGGTGCCGCAAGGCGGCGATTGGCGGCAGTCTCGTTTCCTTCAGCGTGTAAAACGCGCCGGGAAGCAGCACGGCAACGGTTCCGGCGGCGGCAAAGGCCTCGACGTCTGTGGCTGAGAGGTATTCCAGATGATCGGCCGAAAGGGCCGAATAGCGGGCGGCGAGGAGGGCGCCCTTCTGGTCGGAGAGCTGTTCGGCATGCAGCTTGACGGGAAGACCCAGTGAGCCCGCAGCCTGGAACACGCGCTCGATCTGCCCCGATGTAAAGGCGATCGTCTCGCAGAAACCATCCACCGCATCTACCAAGCCTTCATTTGCTGCGCGGACCAGTCCCGGAATGACAATCTGGTCAATATACGTATCCGCCCGGCCTTTAAAGGCCGGGGGTACGGCATGCGCCGCCAGCCAGGTCGTAACGATCTTCACGGGCCGCAATTCTTCCAGTTTCCTAGCGATCTGGAGCATGCGAATCTCGTCGTCTATGGTGAGCCCGTATCCGGACTTCACTTCCACGACAGCAACCCCATCACTAATCAGGTCATCAAGGCGTCGCAGTGATGCGGAAACAAGCGCGTCGAAAGAGGCGGCGCGGGTCGCCTCGACGGTGGAATTGATGCCGCCACCTGTCTTGGCTATCTCTTCGTAGCTCGCACCCTTAAGACGCTGTTCGAATTCCTTTGAACGATTCCCGCCAAATACCAGATGTGTGTGACAATCGATGAGGGCAGGCGTGACGAGTCGGCCCTGCAGAGATTGCTTAGCCATGTCGCTCTGTTTGAAAGGGACGGCACCAGACGGGCCGAACCATTCGATCAGACCATCCCGCTGAAGAATCGCAGCATCCTCAATCAGCCCGTAATTCGGCTGACCAGATTTCAGGGTTGCTATAGTGCAATCGGTAAAGAGGGTTTGTTGTGTCATCGCTCTTGTCTTATGGCAGCAGCAAATTATTATGTACACACATAAAAGGGGCATGCAAGACAAGATGACGATTGAAATTAGTGCTCGACAAGTGCTATCCGCAAGCGGATGGTTGCATGATACAAAGATCACAATTGACACAGAAGGATTCGTAGTTGGCATTGCAGAAAGCGATGGCCATTGCGACCATTCCGTGGGTGTGCTTCTGCCCGCCATGGCCAATGTTCACAGTCACAGTTTCCAGAGGGCGATGGCCGGTTTGGCAGAGCGTCGGGGACCGACATCGATCGATGATTTCTGGACCTGGCGTCAGGTCATGTATCGGTTTTTGGAGCTTCTATCTCCAGATGATATCGAAGTCATCGCGGCCCAGGTCCAGATGGAAATGATGGAGGCCGGATATGCTGCGCAGGCGGAATTTCATTATCTCCATCATGCGCCTGGCGGAAAACCCTATGACCAGCTCGATGAGACGTCGCTGAGGCATTTCAAGGCCGCGCAGCTTACCGGCATCGGCTATACCCATCTCCCTGTTCTATATATGCAGGGCGGGCTGGATGGTCGGGCCCTACAAGGCGGGCAGGCCCGCTTCGGCTGCAATCTCCAGCAATTTACGATGCTATATGAGCGCATCGCGGCCCGGCTTGGTGGCATGCCGTCTGACTTTAATCTCGGCGTTGCGCCACATTCGCTGCGGGCCGTGTCAACAGAAGGCATTGAGTTGGCGCTGGGTCTTTGCCCGGAGGGGCCAATCCATATTCATGCCGCAGAACAGGTCGGCGAAGTCAAGGAAGTGGTCGAAGCTCTCGGCTCCCCGCCGGTGCGCTGGCTTCTAGACCATATGCCCGTCGACAAGCGCTGGTGCCTGATCCATGCAACACAGATGGAGCCGGACGAGACGATAGACTTGGCCCGATCTGGGGCGGTGGCGGGGATATGTCCGATTACCGAGGCCAATCTCGGGGATGGGATCTTTGATGGGCAGCGCTTTCTTGGTGCTGGCGGAATGATCGGCATAGGGTCGGATTCAAATGTTAGGATCGGACTCACGGAGGAGCTACGGATGCTCGAGGTCTCTCAGAGGCTACGGGATCGGAGGCGTTCGATCCTTACAGATGATCAGACCTTGTCGAATGGCCGGTATCTGTATGAGCGCGCGGCGCGCGGTTCGGCATGTGCCCTCGGGCGCAATTCGGGCCATATTGAAATTGGTGCGCTGGCAGACCTGATCGCGCTCGACTGTAATTCGCCGGTCGTGGGCGCCTTGCAAGAGGACGCGGTACTTGATGCATGGATATTTGCAGGCAAGGATGACATTATAACCGATGTCTGGTCGGCGGGGCGGCATATGGTCAGAAGCGGTCGGCATAGGAATCGTCACGAGATAAGTGCGGCATATTCCGAACTGAATATGCGACTGAGGGGAACGATATGAATAAGGTGTCGCACCAAACGATTCGCCAATCCATACTCGAGCGAATCCAGAACGGGGGATGGGCGCTCGGGGAGCTTATCCCGGGCGAGGTCGCGCTGGCTAAAGAATATGGTTGCTCCCGCACAACGATTAATCGCGCGCTGCAGGGGCTTGCAGATGAAGGGCTTGTCGTTCGCAAGCGAAAAGGCGGTACACGTGTCTGCAATATGCCGGTCCGACAAGCCAGGTTCGATATACCGATCGTGCGTGAGCAGGTCGAAGCATTTGGTGGACACTACCGGCATCAAGTCCTGCGCAAGGTCGAAAAAGTGCCGCCCCTGTCAATTCGTACCCGTCTTGGCCTGGAGAAGGGATCCAAGGCCTTACAACTGGACACGGTCCATCTGGCCGATGGCCGACCCTTTGCGTATGAGGCACGTTGGGTCAATTTGAAAGTCGTGCCTCAGATACGGAGCGCGCCATTGGACGCAGTCAGCGTAAATGAGTGGCTGGTTCAGACGGTTCCATTTTCCAGTGGCGATGTTTCGTTCAGTGCCGTCGCGGCAGGTGTGGATGTCGCGAGTGCGCTGGAGTGCAATGAGGGCGATGCGCTTTTCGTAATCGACCGAACTACGTCACTCGCTGGTGAGTTTGTCACGACAATGAAGCTCTTCTATCGCGAGGGGTATCAGTTGTATTCGCGTCTTTAGCGATTTCTGGCGCGGAATCCCGATTACGGGAGCGCATTGAGCGGATTTGCTGCGCGTCACCGACCAAAACACTTCCAAATGCATTTGAGATGGACATTTTTGTGGCAGGCGCGCGCCGATCGATGGAAGCACGACCGTTGCGGGTTTTCTGGGACTTCTCTAGGCTGTGAAAGGATATCGAATTCAGCCCATAGACCAGAAGAGCCCATAGATGACAGTGCGTACCCGTAAAATTGCATTAGGCCCTCTCGAAATTTCCATTCTGCAATACCTCTGGAAAAGCGGACCGGCTGAGGTCAAGGCGACGCACCAGGAGCTAGGGCACAAGGACGGGCAGTCTTACAACACATTTCAATCGACGATGGATCGACTTTACAAGAAGGGGCTGCTCTCCCGCCACAAGGTCAGCCATGCTTTTCTTTACGAGGCATCTGTAAGTCAATCTCAAGTTGTCAGCCGCGTTATGGATGATGTACTGCGGTCTTTGTCCGATAGTTCCCGAGATGCTTATCTGCTAGCATTTCTCGACCATGCAACTGAGGCCGACGGTGCCGCGCTTGATACGCTGGAGCGGCTGATCAAGAAAAGACGGCAGGAGCAAAACGTCTCAAGGCAAGGAGAGGATGATGGCTAATGCCGCATTTTTGCCTAATCTCGGAATTGCGCTGTTTGCAGCCTTGCTTGCGGCGCTCCTCATCGGTGCGTTCCAGAGCGCAGCATGGCCCCGTTTTCAGCTGCATTTGTTTGGCCTGAGTCCCCGACAGTATTGTCGTGCAATTTTCGGGTATGCGTCGTTCCCGACCGCAGTCAGCCTTGCGCTGTTTGTCTCCTGCGCGGCGGTCCCGACATCTGGCGGTTTCAATACTGTGCCTACGCATTGCCACTACGAAATAGCAATGACGTACTGCCGCCCACACGAGCCCATGATGCTGACGAGGTCAGTGTTTCTCGGCTTTTTGGCAGTACTGGTGCTTTTCGCTGCGCCGATTGTCATTGTTTTTCTACGCCGCATGCGCTTGCACGGCAGAGTCTTTCGAGAACTGGAAGCCTGTGGCCGGTATGAAAGGGGTCTAGGGGCCTGGGTTGTTGAGTCAGGTGCAATTTACGCATTTTGCATCGGCATATTGCAGCGGCGCATCATCATAAGTGAGCAGTTGCTAAGGAGCATTGCTCCTCAGCAGGTCCAGATCGTCCTTGATCATGAGCGGGCTCATGCGCGGCGCGCCGACGTCCTGTCGCTCTTCGCGCTCCAGGTTCTTACCATGCCTTTCTTTCCCGAAGCCCGGCGCGGTCTGACGAAAGAATTTTTGATGTATGTCGAGCATGAGTGCGATCGTTACGCCGCTAGCCAGTGCGGCGACAACTTTGCTGTGGCGGAGGCATTGGTGACGCTCGGTCGGTTGCGGCTGCAACAACATTCGCTCGAGTCGGACGCTACATCCATGTCAGTTTTCCCTGTGCTCGGGCAGTCACTGGAGCGTCGGATTGAATGGCTCGTACAAACACCCCCGCCGCGGCGCGACAGCGGGACAATAATTATCGAACGATTGATCTGCTATGCAGTCATCGTTTCCTTCATTGTCGCCGAACCGGTTCATCATGGCCTCGAACAGGTCTTGAGATTGGCGTTCGATTGATGCGTTCATTCCGCCGTCGTTTTTACAAGATTTCCGGCGCGTGCATCAAACACTGAATCCAGGTTTTCTTGATTCTTCAAGATTTCGATCAGGACGCACAATGCATTTCCAGGTGATGCCTGAAATTTGTTATGTGCACGCATAATAGCAAGTACTCGGTCAAAAAAATCTTGACGCTGAATTTTTTCACAATAACACTAGGGTTCTTCGAAGGTGGCCCTTCGCCAAATTTCGGAGATCGCATTGGTGCTGGAATGAAGTTGTCGAATGGGAATTTCGATGACTTTTAGACTGAATACAGCGGAATTCAACACGCTAGCAGATGGGGGGTGCCAGTTGAGTCAAATAAATTCATCAGAGGGCTGTATAAGCAGTCTAGGGGTGATGGGGCATGGGTCTGCCTGCGCCCGCAATTTATGCAAAAAACCGATTATCAGTCGGTTTTTTGTTCGGGGTTGATCGTATTGTCGGCGATGGTGCCGAAGATCGATGAGTCGCCTCGGCTTTAGTCTAACCGTCATTAGGCTCGAGACTGCTCGGGTAGCTAATGGGTGCAATCATGGGAGTGATGAAATGAAATTGAATGGTTCGAAGAACGCCAGGGGGTTTGTGAGCAGGCTCATGGTGTCGACAGCAATGTCTTTGGGCGTCTCGGTCATTGTCGCAGGCGCTGCGTCTGCGCAGGAGGCCGAGCTTGTCCCGGTTGACCAGGGAGATGATGTCGCGCTTCAGGAAAAGGTGGTCGTGACGGGGAGCCGTATTCAGCGCACCGACCTGACAAGTGTGGGCCCGCTGGCTGTTCTTGATGATGAAGAGATATACGCGACCGGCATAACAAATGTGGAAGAGCTGCTTCAGACCCAGTCATTTTCGGCGGGTTTTGCCGGGAATGCCAATGCCGCTTACTGGGTGTCGGGAGGCTGGGGAACGGCGCAGGTCAATCTGCGTGGTCTCGGCGCGAACCGAACGCTTGTGCTGCTTAATGGGCGGCGGGTTGTGGCAGGCGGTTCCGGCGCAAACAGCTCGGTAGATCTTAACATGATCCCGGTCTCGCTCCTCCAGCGCGTCGAAGTCCTGAAGGATGGAGCGTCAGCTGTGTACGGCGCCGATGCTGTATCTGGTGTCGTGAACCTCATTACCAAGGATGAGTTTGAGGGGTTTAGGCTGGATTCAAAATTCGGCATCTCCGATCACGGGGACGCCGAAGAGTATCTCCTCGACATGACATGGGGTGTCGTCAACGACCGCGGAAGCCTGATGTTCAATGCGAGCTACCAGAACAATCTTGACGCGCCGCTTGATGTGCGGGCGCCCTGTGCATTGGCGGACCTTGATGGAGATGGTGATCTCGAGTGTACATCGGGGAGTTCGAGCACGGCCGGTGGGCGGGCAGTTTTGCCGAATGGCGATCAGATCAATTTCATTGGCGGCGATGCGTATGAGCCCTTCAGCCTTGCCGCGCATGGATTCAATTCCAATCCATTCTTCAATGCCTCCAATCCCGTCGAGCGCGTAAGCTTTGCAGCCATTGGTAATTATGAAATCACGGACTCGATACGGTTCTTCAGTGAAGCACTGTTCAACTGGCGCACCTCTAACCAGCCCGGATCACCCGCAACTTTGACCAATATAGCATTCGATGCATCCCACCCGACCAACCCCACTGGCGAAGACATCATACTCCTGCGCCGACGCACGGCTGAATTCGGTTCCAGGCAGTTCGAGCAGGATGTTTCGACTTGGCGGCTGGTCGCTGGTATAGACGGCGACCTGTGGGAAGGCTGGAACTATGACCTGTCTTTGAACTGGGGCAGGAACACGGCAGTCGATGCGTTGCAGAACAATATAAATACGCAACGCCTGGCGGAAACCCTCGACCCTGCGCTTTGTGGCGCAAACGGTATACCCTGCGCGGATCTTCTGGGTGAAGGCGATCTGACCTCTGAAGTAGGTGACTACATCCTGATCAACCAGCGTGACACCGGCGGGAATGAGCAGATCAGCTTTACCGGCAATATTTCTGGCGCTCTGTTTGACCTGCCTGCCGGGCCTGTCGGGTTCGCTGCAGGGTTCGAGTATCGTGAGGACAAGGGCTGGCTTGAGCCGGATTCACTACTTGTCGCGGGTTTTGCGCTCGGCAATGCGCAGGATCCGGTGAGCGGTTCGATCGAAGCCCAGGAACTCTACGCTGAGGTTAATGTGCCATTGCTAAGAGACCTTCCGCTCGCTCAAGCCGTCGATCTTGACCTGGCCGTGCGGTATTCCGACTATGATCTCTTCGGTTCGGATGAGAACTATAAGGTTGGCCTGAACTGGAGCTTGGTTCGCGACTTCAAACTGCGCGGCACCTATTCGACGGCCTTCCGGGTCCCAAGTGTCACAGAGCTTTTCTCCGGCGTGAGCGAAGGCCAGATCCCGACAACCGACCCCTGTTCCAACTGGTCGTCGATGGATCCGTCCAGCAATATCTATCAGAATTGCCAGGCTGCCGGTGTGCCGGCTGGTTACACCCAGCTGGGGTCAGTCATTCTGACCGACCAAGGGGGGAATCCGAACCTGGAGCCGGAGGACGCGACAACATTTACGATCGGCGCTGTTTATCAGCCGAGTATCGTTCCCGGACTTTCAATCACGGTCGATTACTTCGATATCGATATCCAGGACGCCATCCGCCAGACGTCGGGCTCGACAAAGCTTGCATCGTGCTACACGTCCGTTGGTCTTTCCCATCCGTTCTGTGGGCCGACTCACCACACGCGCAATGCCTTGACTGGAGATATCGATTTCCTGTCTGCGCAAAGCTCCAACACGGGTGATGAAGTCATGCAGGGTATCGACATCAGCGCGACCTATGATTTCGCAACTGGTAACATTGAACACTCGGTGGAAGTTCAGGCCACTCACCTCATGAAATACGAGGTAACAGCTTTCGACGGGGACACGCCTTTCGTCTATGACGGTGGTGTTGGTTGTTGTGATGGCGGCTATCCGTCATGGCGTGCGACGGGATCCTGGTCGGCCAGATCCGGTCCGTGGAACGGATCCTACAGTGCTCAGCTGATTGGTTCGGCAACGGATTACTTTGGCACACCCGGCTCAGTCGGAACCGACATTGATGCTGTCCTCTATCACAATATCCAGGGTGGCTATCAGCTTACAGAAAACCTGAAATTGAGCGCAGGTGTTGACAACTTGTTCGACAAGAAAGCCCCTTATGTCAGTTCTTGGTCGGACGGCAATACCGATACCCTAACCTATTCGTTGCTCGGACGGTACTACTACGCCCGCGCAACCTGGGTTCTGGACTAAACGCTCAGGCGGTTGCCGGCTTGAGGGTGAATGTACCCCTGCCTCAAGCCGGCAATTCGCCAAATCTGATGTAATCCCTATAATATTGGAGTTTGAGATGTTCCTTGCGCGAATGAAGGCGGTTGCCGCGCTTATCGGATTTATGGTCCTGCTCTCGCCTGTCGCCCATGCGCATGGTATTTCGGAGGAAGCGCGGCGCAGAATGCTGGAAGGGGGAGACCTTCAATATCTTATCCTGGGCGCCGAGCACATGATCACGGGCTATGATCACTTGCTCTTCTTGTTCGGGGTGATGTTCTTCCTGACGAGTTTTTCGTCAATCCTTCGCTTCGTCACAGCTTTCACGATCGGTCATACGATTACGCTGATTGCTGCTACATATCTGGGAATCACGGCGAATTACTTCTTTATCGATGCGATCATTGCCCTGACGGTGATCTACAAGGGATTTGAAAACCTGGATGGTTTTCCGAAAGTGTTCGGCACAAAATCACCCAATCTGTTGCTGATGGTTGTGGTGTTCGGCCTAATCCATGGATTCGGCCTCTCGACGCGGCTGCAGCAGCTTCCAATACGAGAAGATTCCGGCCTGCTGATGCACATTTTGTCATTCAACGTGGGCGTGGAATTCGGTCAGATTGCTGCGCTCGTTGTGATGTGGCTCGCTTTGAACCTGCTCAGACGCACAAGGCATTTTGGATCTGCAAGCGTCTTCATAAACGCGGGACTGATGTTCGCTGGCTTCGCGCTGTTTCTGATGCAGACTCATGGTCTGTTCCACACCACATTGCGTGAAGAGTATCCGATCAGCCGAGATGATCACATTCATGCTCATCTTGAAATGGGATCAACGGGACAGCAGCAGGCCCCCGCTTCTTCTGCTTCGTCGAGCTCTGCATCTAGAGAGCCTGCGGCGACTGCCCAGACCAGCGACGAGGCGCATGGCCACTCGCATGCGGCTGATGGGTCACACGTTATGCCAGGAGAGGTGAAGCCGGCCATGACGGTTGCCGCGACACCGAGCTCGCCTGAATACATTCAGCTGGCGAACAATGTTGAGATCATCGAAAGTATTCAGGAGGCCATGAACAGTGGCAGTGCTACCTTCACACATGAAGGATATTTCGGCCCGCTCCTGTTCGGTGAAGAGCTGCGCGCCTATACGCTTCGTCTGGAGCCGGGCATGTTCCTGTCGGAGCATCCGCACCCGACCGAGAGCATTGTCTATACGTTGAGTGGCCGCTATGTGCTGTGCAGCGAAGGCAAGCGAAAGGTGATGGAAGCCGGGTCGATTTTTCACTTCGGCTCCAACATGCCAACCGGCTGGGAAGCGCCGTTTGCGGAAGGTGCCGAGATCCTGATCTTCAAGAAGAAGCGCGACGGCGATGATTACGATTCGTTCGTCACGGGCATCGGCGAGATGGCAGCAACGCTGGATGTACAAATGAAGGATGGCGAGCCGTTCTACTATCACCAGCTGCCCGCTGACCACCCGGCCATTCAGTTCGCCCGGTCGAAAAACCCGGACTTCAATGCCGTGCTGGAAGCCTCCGGGTCGGCCGAATAATCCACACCAAGAACAGATTATAAAGGAGAATACCCATGAAAGCCAAGATCATCCTTCCCGCCCTGCTTGCTCTTTCGCTCGCAGCTTGTTCCCAGCAGACAAATGCCCAGACCAGCGACGAGGCGCATGGCCACTCGCATGCGGCTGATGGGTCACACGTTATGCCAGGAGAGGTGAAGCCGGCCATGACGGTTGCCGCGACACCGAGCTCGCCTGAATACATTCAGCTGGCGAACAATGTTGAGATCATCGAAAGTATTCAGGAGGCCATGAACAGTGGCAGTGCTACCTTCACACATGAAGGATATTTCGGCCCGCTCCTGTTCGGTGAAGAGCTGCGCGCCTATACGCTTCGTCTGGAGCCGGGCATGTTCCTGTCGGAGCATCCGCACCCGACCGAGAGCATTGTCTATACGTTGAGTGGCCGCTATGTGCTGTGCAGCGAAGGCAAGCGAAAGGTGATGGAAGCCGGGTCGATTTTTCACTTCGGCTCCAACATGCCAACCGGCTGGGAAGCGCCGTTTGCGGAAGGTGCCGAGATCCTGATCTTCAAGAAGAAGCGCGACGGCGATGATTACGATTCGTTCGTCACGGGCATCGGCGAGATGGCAGCAACGCTGGATGTACAAATGAAGGATGGCGAGCCGTTCTACTATCACCAGCTGCCCGCTGACCACCCGGCCATTCAGTTCGCCCGGTCGAAAAACCCGGACTTCAATGCCGTGCTGGAAGCCTCCGGGTCGGCCGAATAATCCACACCAAGAACAGATTATAAAGGAGAATACCCATGAAAAGGACGTTCCTTGCCGCTTCTCTGCTGGCTCTGAGTTTGGGCGGATGTGCGACAAACACTTCCTCCGCAGCCCATGCGTCAGAGCAAGCTGCGCAAACCGATGTGCAATGGAGCCTCGTCGATGCGATTGATGTCGAGGCGATCAATTCCGATCTCGAAGTTGGGAAACCGACCGTCGATATCGGTCTATACTATCCCTCGAATCTTCATCCGGACGCAGTCGAAAAACTACCGCTAAGCGGACTGATGGAAGAGTTTCGGAACGCCAAAAAGGTCTTTGAGCCGACAGGTGTCCAGTTGAATCTTCTTTGGGTCAAAACAGGGACGGTCGACCCTCGGCACCTGGCCATCAACGCTTCGAAATGGGAGACCGACCTGCCTTCTGGTGGCTATGGCAACATGTATGTACAGAGCGCCATCCATCCGACAGAAATGTCGGATGGGGCGTTGGAGGCTTTTGAGACCATTATAGAACCGGCGCCTGAAAACAGTCGCACTGTATATCTTGTCGCGATGCAGAATGTTTATATGCCGTACTATGAGGATCTCGACGGCGGACGTAACTGGGGCCCAAAAGTGGTAAACACCTCCGGGCTCTCCTTCCCATCCTACACTTATGCCGACACCATTCCAAACCGGATACGCGGCGTGATCACGCTTACAAAGCACGACGCTATTAACAGGCTGACGATCGCGCATGAGCTGGGTCACAAGCTGATGAATGTGAGCCATGAGTATCGGGATGTAAGTCCGCAGCACGAGATCCGTTCGGATGCGGGATTGATGCTCTACGGGTCCGGCACACAGATACCGTCCGGGCTGGATGGTCGCTGGCATCAGGAACGCTTGCTTCTCTCGCCATATATCTATCGCATCGATGCGACCGGCGAACGAAACTGGAATGCCGATTATCAGGCTGGCGGCGTTTACTATGATCCTATCTACGCAAATGCAGCGGTCCAGTTCGATTAGATGTATTGGCCATCAACATCCAGTAGTCAGGATCGATCATAGGTGAAGGCGCATGGCCATCCAAGGATGGCCATGCGCCTGGTCTGCCCCACTGAGGTGGTCCACCTGCTTTATTAGTCCGGCGGTTTCCTGAAGTGCCTGGCTCTGGTGGTCCGGCCTTGGTGTTAAAATCCAGCGGCGATTTTGACCTTGCCACCATGGCATAGGCCGGCGTTACGGGCAAACTCGCCGGGAGATTGCCCATTGTGAGCCATGTGAGGCCGGCTCTCATTGTAGTCGCGCCTCCACGCCTCGATCAGCCGCTTTGCCTCGGCCAGGGAGGCGAACCAGTTGATGTTCAGGCACTCGTCCCGAAGCGATCCATTGAAGGATTCGATGTGTGCATTGTCCGTCGGGGCGCCGGGGCGCGAGAAGTCCATTTTGACCTTGTGATGATATGCCCAGAGGTCCACGATCTGGCCGGTAAATTCGGCGCCATAGCACATTGGGAACCGACGTTCGGGAGGTCATGACCGCCTGCTTGTTTCATACATTCAGGCGGGCGGTCATGACCGGGCTCTCAGGTCTCTTACAGTGGTTTTGCCGACCACAACTGAAGAGGAGACCGGCCATGACCAAGACACATCATAAGACAGAGCAACCTGTTCTGGTAGCGATTGATATCGCAAAGCATCGCAACGAAGTTTTGATCGCGGTGCCCGGGCGACAACGCCGCAGACGCCTCACGGTTCGCAATGTCAGGGAAGATGTCGACCGACTTGTCGAGACACTTGCCGCCTTTGAGATGCCAGTGCAGGTCGGATTCGAACCGACCGGAGACTATCATCGTCCGCTGGCTTGGCGGCTCCATCAGGCAGGATTCGAACTGCGGCTGATTTCCTCACTATCACTCGCCCGGACGCGCGAGGCGATGCACAACTCCTGGGACAAGAATGACCCGAAGGATGCACAGGTGATGTTGCATATGATGCAGACCGGACTGACCCAGATCTGGTACGATCCTCTCGTTCATGGTGTGAACGACATTCAGGAACTGTCCAAGACCCATGCGGTGATATCGCAAACCAAGACTGAGTTCTGGCATCGTCTGAGAACGCACTACCTGCCGCTCTATTTTCCAGAGATCGAGCGATTCATGGGCAACTCCCGCAGCGACTGGTTCCTTGCGTTTCTCGAACAGTTTCCGACACCAGGATCGATCACCTGCATGCCCGAACAAGCCTTTATCGAGGCCGCATGGGATGTTGTCGGGCGCAAGGTCGCCAAGGCCCGGCTGCTGGCGGACATGTACGCCACAGCTGCAGATTCCATTGGGCTTCCAGTCGACCCAACAATGCCCGCCATCAGCATGTTCCGCCTCGTCCTCAACCAAGGCAGGGAACTGATTGCCAAGCGTGATCAGATCGAACAGCAGGCCAGCGATCTGCTCGGAACACATCCGGACTTCGTGCGCCTGAGGACCATCCCAGGTATTGGGCCCATCAATGCGCTCACCATCCTGGCCGAGGCCGGGGACCTACGCCGCTTCGGACATCATCGGCAGTTTCTCAAGTATTGCGGGTTCAATCTCTCGACCCAACAGTCCGGCGTGTTCCGAGGACAGACCAAGCTCTCCAAGTTTGGAAATGCCAGGCTGAGACGGACATTCTGGATGGCGGGACAGGTCGCCATTCGGCAGCGCGAGAACGGCTTCCGCGACAAGTATGAGAGATACATCGCCAGAGATCACAGCGATCCGCACCTGAAGCGCAAGGCCCTCACCGCCGTAGCCGCAAAGATCGCACGCACCGCACATTCGGTCATCAAGACCGAGACCGGTTACCGCCCCTTCTTCGAAGGACGCGGTCCCAAGCGGAAGGACCCCGCTCTGCAAGTGCCGTTGAGGCATGCAACGTCATGACCTCGTAGATAATGTTTGGGTCTTCTGCCTGGGTGTCCGTCGTCAGGTAATTTGAGACTTCAGGCTGCCTGACTTAAGGAGGGTCTGGCGCATCTGGGTTTGAGTTAAGCAGCGGATTGGGCGTGCTGCAAGCGCCGTAATTTCATCGTCCTCCTTTTGATTTTCTCCCGTTCCAACAGGATGGTCTGGCCGC
>Ga0209344_10000621_pt1 | contig 57332 bp, 53 predicted proteins | sample Cruoilmetagenom6_FD_187293 | JGI IMG/M metagenome (GOLD analysis project Ga0209344, IMG submission 187293) | Oil polluted marine microbial communities from Coal Oil Point, Santa Barbara, California, USA - Santa Barbara Oil Seep Sample 6 (SPAdes)... | ecosystem: Environmental > Aquatic > Marine... | reverse complement strand
AAAGCCGGTCGAGGTCGTCGGATCAGCGACCGAGTTGCCCCAGTTGTAAAACGCAGCGGGTGCGAGCTGGTCCGCAGCACGCAGCTCGTAATGCTTGGCAATCTCGTAGACTTCGATTTCCGCCTCGATGCCCACCTTGCGCCACAGACCGACGATCGCCTGGATGATTTCGTAATCCTTCGGCTTGAAGCCGCGCGTCGTCTGGATTTTGAACTTCACCGGATTTGCAGGCGAAAAGCCGGAAGCAGCCAGCAGTTCAATGGCCTTGTCAGGATCGTACGGGACCTTGATCGATTCGTCGAACGCGATGTATTCCGGCGTCTGAAGTGTGTCGATGGCAACGCCATAGCCTGACAGCAAACGATCGATGATCAACTGCTTGTCGATCGACATGGCCGCCGCCATCCGCACATTCGGATCCAGCATGGCCTCAATGTCGTTGAGGAAGATCATGCCGATGTCGGAAATCGGCGCATCGGTACCGACGATGCCGTTGCCACCTTTGAGCCGGTCATATTCCTCGTAAGGCATTTCCAGCGTGACGTGGGCATTACCGGATTCAATCTCGGCAACGCGCGAAGCAGCATCAGTTACGAACTTGATGGTCACGGTTTCAAAGTCCGGCTTGCCGCCCCAGTAGTTCGGGTTGGCTTTCAGCCGCACAAACGCATTGCGCTCGAATTTGTCGACCATGTAGGGGCCGGTGCCGATCGGAGCAGCCTCAAAGCCTTCCGCGCCGACCTTTTCATAATAGGCCTTGGGCAACACGTAACCGGTGAGGAAGTACATCCACTTGAAGATCGTCGGCTCAAACCGGGCGACGTCAGCGGTCACGGTGTTGCCTTCAGCCTTGATGTTGGCCAGCGTCGACCAGACGAACTGGATCGGGTTGCCGGTGGTCTCGTCGGCGGCGCGGGTCAGCGACCAGGCCACGTCTTCGGCGGTAAAAGGCGAGCCGTCATGCCAGGTCACGCCTTCGCGCACCGTCATCATGATCTTGGTCTTGTCCTCGTTCCAGCCCCAATCGGTCAACAGGCCGGGTGCGGGCGAAAGGTCGGGCTTTTGCAGGATGAACTGGTCGAACACCGACTGGTAGATGCCCTGGATGGTCGGGTTGACCGCCGACGGACCGACTGTCGGATCCCAAGACGGCAAGTTCACATTATAGGCAATGACAAGTTCATCGATGCCCTGGGCAAAGGATGGTCCGGCAAAGGCGGTGATCGCCACTGCGGCGGCCGTGCCCTTGAGCACCGTGCGACGCGAAATCTGTTTCATGCTGTTCTCCCTGTTTTTATTGGGTGTTCATTTCCCGCCCAGTTTTTGGGCGAGCATGTAGCCTGAACCCGCGCCGGTGCCCGCACCGGGCCAGACACTGGCTCCGGTGAGATGCAGACCGTCGACGGGGGTCTTTCCAGTGGCGTGGCCATAGGCCGGACGGAACAGGAAATTCTGTGAAAGGTGATGACTGCCGGCAACTTGATCGCCGCCGACCAGGTTGGGGTTGTCGGCTTCAAGATCAAGCGGCGAAACGACGGCCCGGCCGATGATTCTGGCTCTTAGCCCCGGCGCATGCTTCTCGATGATATCGAGCGCCCGCTCGGCGTAGATTTCCTTGACCTCGGCCCAGTCAGTTTCCGCGATCTTGCCGGCAGCATCGCCGCGGATCTCGCCCGGCACCATGCGAACCTGAACCCAGAGCACATGCTTGCCTTCGGGCGCGCGGCTCGGGTCGATTGCGGTCGGCTGCCCGACCACCAGCACTGGTTCGTCCGGCAAAAGCCCGGCCATTGCCTGCTGGTAGGTGCGGGCCATCTGATCGAGCGACGGCGCAATGTGCACATAGGCGAACGACTTGAGCTCTTCGCTCGCACTCCAGTCCGGCAATTCGTCAAGCGCCAGGTGAATCATCATCGTTCCCGGCGCATGGGCGAATTTCGTCATTTTCACATCAAAACCGGCATCACCGGATCCGTCTTCGAGCAGGTTCATCAATCCGCTCGGCGCCACATTGGCAATCACGGCCTTGCCCGCATTGATGCGGGTGCCGTCGGCTAGTTCGACCCCGGTCGCTTTACCGCCATCGCGCAGGACCCGCGCCACCGGCTTGCCGCAATGAACTTCGCCGCCCGAGGCTTCAATCTGCGCCACCAGCGCTCGCGTCACCGTGTCGGCGCCGCCTTTGCCAATCACCATGCCGAAATTCTGGTTGGTCATCGCCTCGAGATAGGGAAACACAGCACCGCCGCCCAAATCGGGCGCAAAATCAAGATGCATCCCCCAGGCTGCAAGCGTGGCGCGAACATGATCAGATTCAAAGGTTTCCGACAGAAATGTTCGCGGCGAGGAGATCAGCAGGCGCATCAAGCCAGCGGTCCAGGAGACGCCCTTCTTGAACAGCACCTTGGCCAGCAACTTCAAAAGTACATGCGTTTGCATGGGACTACCCATGAGCGCAAAGACATACTCGGCAGTGCCCGGAAACTCCTGGCACAGCTTATCCCAGGCCTTCGCATCGGCCTCGGAAAACGCTGCAATGCGCGCCCGTGTCTCGCCGTCTCCGGTGCTCACGCCAAACCATTTGCCATCGTCAAAAACACTGGCAAAACAATGGGAAGCAGGAGCAAACTCAAGCCCGCGAGCAGTCAACGACTGGGCATGCTCTTTGAAAAACCCGGATCCGGCAAACATGCTGAGATTCATCGCGGCCCAGTCGTGACGGAAGCCAGGCTCGGTCAATTCAAGCGTCTTGACGGCCCCACCAACTGTCTCGGCCTGCTCGAAAACGCCAACTCGCCAGCCCTTTGCGCCCAGGTGCACAGCACAGGCCAAACTGTTCACACCGGACCCAACAATGATCGCGTCATATTCGTTCTGCACAGCACCCTATCCCCATTCGAGATTTATAATTGCAAATGCATATTATTCTGTCTAGCATCTATTTGTTGCAGACGCACAGATCGCCTTTCGGGCCGATCGGCAGCCAACTGCAACCGAAGCCATAAAACGCCTGTCAGGGGAGAGCCAGACATGAACGCTGCAGAAACGCTCGGTAATCTTGCCGGAATGCTGATTGAGGGAAAAGTCGAGGTGGTTGACCTCTCCGGCCCGCTGGGGCCCGACACGCCACTGCTTCAGCTGCCGGAAGATTTTGCCAAGAACACACCCAAGATCGAAATTCACAAGATCTCTGAATATGACAGCGACGGCCCGTTCTTTGCCTGGAACTGGCTCAAGATCGGCGAACATTCCGGCACCCATTTCGACGCGCCGCATCACTGGATCACCGGCAAGGACTATGCCGACGGTTACACCGATTCCATCAAGCCCCAGAACTTCGTCGCACCAGTCAATGTGATCGACTGCTCGGCGGAAGTTGCCAAGAACCCTGATTTCCTGCTCGATGCAGCCGGAGTCAAGGCTTGGGAAGCCAAGCACGGCGAGATCAAGGCCGGTGAATGGGTGGTGATGCGCTCCGACTGGGATTCCCGCGCCGGCGATGAGGCGGCCTATCTCAATGCCGATGAAACTGGCCCGCACTCGCCCGGACCGACCGTCGATTGCATCGAATACATCCTGTCCAAGGGAGTCATCGGCTGGGGCAACCAGTGCATCGGCACCGACGCCGGCCAGGCCGGCGGCATGGAGCCGCCCTACCCGGCGCACAATCTGCTGCACGCGGCCAACAAATACGGTCTCGCGTCGCTCGCCAATCTCGACAAGCTGCCGCCCAAGGGCGCGATCCTGATTGCGGCACCGCTGAAGATCGTCAAGGGCACCGGCAGCCCGATCCGCGCCATGGCGCTGGTCGCACGCGGCTAACGCGCTTCGACGCCGGAGACCGGGACAATGGCAGATTTTGACCACATCATCGTCGGCAGCGGGATCAACTCCCTCGTTGCTGCGGCCATGCTTTCCTCAAAGGGCAAGCGTGTGCTGGTGCTCGAGCGCGAGGACCGCTTCGGCGGCTGCATGCGCACCGAGGAAATTACCCTGCCCGGTTTCCACCATGACGTCATGGCAGCCACCTTCGTGCTGTTTCTGACTTCTCCCGCCCATGCCGAGCTCGGAGCTGATCTGGCGCGGCATGGGCTGGAGTTCTGCCACACACCGCACCCGACGGCGGTTCTGCGTCCCAATGGCTCATCCCTGGTAATGACCACGGACAGAGCCGCCAACATCAAGACATTCAACGCACTTTCCGCTGGTGACGGCGACCGTCACAAGACAGACGTCGAAGCGATTGAAGCTGACGCCCCATTCCTGTTTGGCTTGCTGGGCGGCGAATTGTGGAGCTGGCCGACAGCGAAATTGCTGATCAGCCAGACCTGGAAACGCGGCCTGCGCGGGCTCGCCGCCTGGATGGGTGAAGCTTTGCGCCCCACCCGCGCCTGGCTCGAAAGCACCTACACATCGGACCTTGTTCACGCCCTGTGGGCGCCCTGGTCGTTGCACACCGGTCTAACGACCGAATCCGCCTATGGCAGCCAGATGGGCAAGGTTATCGCCTTTGCCCTCGAAGCTGCCGGCGCGCCAGTCGTCAAGGGTGGCGCCAGCCAGGCTGTCCACGCCTTCAAAAGCCTGATTGAAGCCAATGGCGGCGCGCTGCGCGCTGACGCAGATGTCGACCAGATCATCCTCCGCGACGGCAAGGCCACAGGCGTTCGCCTGGCAGACGGCAGCGAAATTTCGGCCTCGCAGATCATCTGCTCGGTGGCGCCGGGCCAGCTTTACAACCGGCTGCTGCGCAATGACACCGCGAAGCTTCCCAAAGAAGTCACGTCAGGTCTCAACGAGTTTCGCCACGGTCGCGGCAATTTCCAGCTGCACTACGCCATCGATGGCCCGATCAGGTGGAAAGCTGAAGGGCTCGACGACGTTGCCCTGATCCATCTCGCAGACAGCATCAATTCCGTTTCAAAATCCTCCAACGAGGCCGAGCGCGGCATGTTGCCGGTGACGCCGACGATATGCGTCGGACAACCGCACCGCCTCGATCCATCCCGCTGCCCGGAAGGCAAATCCATTCTGTGGCTACAGATCCCTGATGCTCCGCGCACAATTCTGGGTGACGCAGCGGGTGAAATCGAAACCGGCCGTGTCTGGAACGAAGCCACCCGCGAGGCCTTCGCCGATCGTATCGAGGCAATCCTTGCCGATCACATCGAAGGCTTTGCCGACAGTGTTCTCGCCCGCAAGGCTTATTCGCCCGTAGATCTGGAAACCATGAACATCAATCTCGTCGGCGGCGATCCCTATGGCGGGTCCTGCGCGGTTGACCAGTTCTTCATCTGGCGGCCGTTTTCCCACAGCAAGAACAACGCAACCGCAATCGAGAACCTGCATCACATCGGCGCCTCCACCCACCCCGGGCCGGGGCTTGGCGGAGGATCCGGCTTGCTGCTGGCAAAGAGGTTGGGCGGATGAACGAGACCAGGAAACCAGAAACAGCAAAATCCGAGCCCTTGCCGCGGCTTGGCGAAATCGGCCTGTCCAATTTCGCCCCCTATCTGATGAACCGCATCATGGGCCGCTACAATGCGGACCTGCGGCAGGAGATGACGGAACTCGGGCTGACCACGCCGAAAATGCGCGCGCTTGCCGTGCTTTCGGTCATCGACGCGCTGCCGATCAGCGAGCTCGCTGTTTACGCAGTTGTCGAACAATCGACGCTGAGCCGCGCGCTCGATCAGCTTGCTTCGGACAGGATGGTTAGACGCGATCCCGATCCCAATGACAGCAGGGTAACCCGTATCGGCATCACCGACACAGGCCGCGCAGCCCTTGACCAGCTCTGGCCGTCGATGGCGCAGAGCTATGCCCAGATGTTCAAGGACATCCCGGATCAGGAGCGCCAGGCTTTCGTGACGACGCTTCAAAAGGTTCTCAAGAACATCCGGAAGCATGATTTCTGACCGTCGGATCGCCATTGCATACAAGCCTCACCCGGATCGAAGCATCAGGAGAAGACCAATGAAACATAGCATTCTAGCCATAGCTGCCCTCGCCGTGACCCTTGGTGCCCTCCCCGCCAAGGCCGAGACACTGCCAGGCGTCAGGGGCGTCAATCACATTGGTCTGACTGTACCCGATATCAACGAGGCCGAAACCTTCTTCTCCGACGTGTTGGGCTGCGAAAAAGCCACATCGTTTGGACCCTTCCGGGATGACACCGGTACGTTCATGCAGGATCTGCTTGATGTCGATCCCCGTGCCGTCGTCAACCAGATCACGCTGATGCGCTGCGGTTTCGGCAGCAACATCGAACTGTTTTCCTACGATGCCCCGGACCAGCAGACAGTGCGTCCGCGCAACAGCGATATCGGCGGACATCACATCGGCTTTTATGTCGACGACATCGACGCCGCAGCTGCCTACTTCCAGGAAAAGGGCATCCGGACGCTGATGGGCCCGTTCCCCGTCAATGAAGGTCCCGCAGCCGGCCAGTCGATCATCTATTTCTTCGCCCCCTGGGGTCTTCAGATGGAAGCCATCTCGTTTCCCAAGGGTATGGCCTACGAGAAAGACGGCGGGCCGGTGCTCTGGTCCAACACCGAACCGGCCAACTAGGCGGCTCAAGCAGTCAAGTAATTTAGAGGTAGCAAATGGCTGAACGTTCATTCGCCAAGGAAGTCCAGAAACTCAAGGTCGGTGAAGGCGAGGTCTTTTCCGGCGAGGGCATTCTGGCGCTGACCAAAGCACTCCTGGAAGCCGGTGTCGGATATGTCGGCGGCTATCAGGGCGCGCCGATCAGCCATCTGATGGATGTGCTTGCTGACGCGGAAGAGATCCTCACAGAACTTGGCGTGCGCTATGAGGCCAACGCGTCGGAAGCCGCCGCCGCGGCCATGCTTGCTGCCTCGGTGCATTATCCGATCCGCGGTGCCGTCACCTTCAAGGGACCGGTCGGCGTCAATGTCGCCTCCGATGCGCTCGCCAACCTGTCCTCTTCCGGTGTGACCGGCGGTGCGCTGGTGATCATCGGCGAGGATTACGGCGAAGGCTCCTCGATCATGCAGGAACGCAGCCACGCCTTTGCAATGAAATCGCAGATGTGGCTGCTCGACCCGCGGCCCAACCTGCCCTCGATCGTGCAATCGGTGCATCAGGGGTTCGAGCTGTCGGAAGCCACCAACACCCCGGTGATGCTGATGGTGCGGATCCGCTCGTGCCATGTGACCGGCAGCTTTGAGGCCAAGGACAACAAGCGTCCGCCCTTTACGGTCAAGGATGCACTGGCCACACCACGCAGCGATTACGCCCGTGTCGTGCTGCCGCCGATGTCCTATCTGCAGGAACACGACAAGATCAACAATCGCTGGCCGGCGGCGCAGAAATACATCGTCGAGAACAAGCTCAACGAGATGTTCGGCCCAAAGGAAGCACCTGTCGGCATCGTGCTGCAGGGCGGCATGTACAACGGAGTGATCCGCGCGCTGCAACGCCTCGGTCTGGCCGACATTCACGGCGAGACGGACATTCCGCTTTACGTGCTCAATGTCACCTACCCGCTGGTCAATGACGAATTCTTCGAATTCTGCGAAGGCAAATCTTCCGTTCTGGTGGTCGAGGAAGGCCAACCGGAATTCATCGAGCAAGCTTTGGGTGCAGCGCTTTACAAGTCCGGACGCACCATCAAGTTGCACGGCAAGGACATGCTTCCGATGGCCGGTGAATATACTGGCCAGGTCATGCTCGACGGCCTCGAGGCCTTCCTCAAGAAAGCAGCACCCGAGATGCTGCCCGCCCGTTTGCGTGCACCCAATTCCGAGGAAAAGCCAGCTCTTCCCGATCTCTCCAAGACGGTTCCGATCCGCCCGCCTGGTTTCTGCACCGGCTGTCCGGAGCGCCCGATCTTTGCGGCAATCAAGCTGACCGAACAGGAATTCGGCAAGCACCAGATCGCCGGTGATATCGGCTGCCACCTGTTTGCCACCCTGCCGCCCTTCGAGATTGGTGGTTCAACCATGGGCTACGGCCTCGGCCCGGCCTCCAATGCGGCGTTCGACGGCGGCGGCGACAAGCGCTCGATTTCCATCCTTGGCGACGGCGGATTCTGGCACAATGGCCTGTCATCCTCGATCGGCAACGCGGTCTACAACAAGTCTGACGGCGTTATCGTGATCGTTGACAACTTTTACTCTGCGGCCACCGGCGGACAGGACGTGCTGTCCTCGCGCGCGGACAACCCCACCAAGGCCACCGGCCATCCGATCGCCGATGCGGTCAAGGGCGTGGGCGTCAAATGGGTCCGCCAGCTCGACCGCACCTATGATGTGCCCAAGATGCGCGAAATTCTGAAAGAAGCGCTGACCACCGACCATGTCGGACCCAAGGTGATTGTCGCCTCGTCCGAATGCATGCTCAACAAGCAGCGCCGCGAAAAGCCGCTGATGAACAAGGCGATCAAGGAAGGCCGCCGGGTCGAAAAGCCCCGCTTCGGCATTGATGAGGACGTCTGCACCGGCGACCACGCCTGCATCCGCCTGTCGGGCTGTCCTTCGCTGTCGCTGAAGAAACTCGACGATCCTCTGCGGGATGATCCTGTCGCCAGCATCGACCAGAGCTGCGTCGGCTGCGGCAATTGCGGCGAAGTTGCTGACGCCGCAGTCCTGTGCCCGTCCTTCTTCCGCGCCGAGGTTGTTCACAACCCGGGCTGGCTGGAACGCAAGATGGGAACCATCAGAAGCAAGACCATTTCATGGCTGCAGAACCGCCGCTCAAGCGGCCGCATCGAATTCGCCCGGACCTGATCACATGGCAACCACCACTCACTCAGCATTTCAACCCAGGCAGCATGACACCGCACTGGATCAGATCATCAAGGTCGCCATCATGGCCGTCGGAGGCCAGGGCGGTGGGGTTCTGACCAACTGGGTCGAGGATTGCGCCCACCGCAACGGTTATGTTGTCCAGGCAACGTCGGTGGCAGGCGTGGCCCAGCGCACCGGCGCCACGATTTACTACATGGAGATGGCACCCGTCAGCGATCGCAAACCGGTTTTCTCGCTGATGCCCGCCGCCGGCGACGTCGATGTTCTGGTGGCAGCCGAAATGATGGAGGCCGGACGCGCCATCATGCGCGGCTTCGTGACCCCGGACCGCACCACCCTGATCGCCTCATCCCACCGTGCCCTAGCCGTCTCTGAGAAGATGGTGCCCGGAGATGGCATCGCCGATTCCGAGGAAGTGATCGCGGCCGCTGAAATCGCCGCCCAGCGCTTTATCGCCTTCGACATGGAAAAAATGGCCGTCGACGCCGGCTCGATGATCTCGGCTAGCCTGTTCGGCGCTCTCGCCGGGTCCGGCGCTCTGCCGTTTGAACGCGAAAGTTTTGAGGCCGCCATCAAGGCCTCCGGCCGCGGCGTTGAGGCCAGCTTGCGCGCCTTTTCGGCCGGGTTTGAAGGCGCAGCCGGCGGCTGGGTCGAGCGCCCCCAATCCGGGCAGACAAAAACGGTCGCAGGCACCACACCCGCCGGTCCAAAACCACTGGTCGAGAAATGGCAAAGCCTCGAAGCACGGGCGACTGCCCTGCCCGCCTCGGTCCGTGACATGGCCCTCACAGGCCTGCGTGCGGTCGTCGACTTTCAGGATCTCGACTATGGAGCTGAGTATCTTGACCGCCTCGACGCGGTTCTCGCCCAGGACGACCCCGCCAAAGACCATGAGCTGACGCTCGAGGCCGCAAAATACATTGCCAAGGCAATGGCCTATGACGATGTGTTCCGTGTCGCCGACCTGAAAACACGAGGAACCCGCTTTGCCCGTGTACGCAACGAAATCTCGCCGGCTCAGGGCACTCAGATGAAGCTGACCGAGTTCATGCATCCGCGCGCGGAAGAAGTTGTCGGCATGATGCCTTCGCGTCTGGGGCGCCGTCTGTCCGCAAGTGAGCGATCGATGCGGCTGATCGACAAGATGGTCAACAAGGGCCGCCGGTTGCGCACTGACCGGTTGCTGCCCTTTGCCCAGCTTTACGTCCTCGGCGGGCTGCGCAAGTATCGCCGCGGAACCCTGCGCCATGCGATCGAGAAAGAACACATGGAAAACTGGCTCGATCAAGCCTTGGCCTATCGCAAGATCGATTACGCACTCGGCGTCGAAGCCCTGCGCAACCGGCGTCTGGTCAAGGGTTATTCCGACACCCATGCGCGCGGATTGTCGAAGTTCGACCGGGTGATGAACGGCGTAGCGCTGCTCGTCGGTCGCGATGACGCAGCTCACTGGTGCAAATTGCTGCGCGAAGCGGCACTGGCCGACGAAAAAGGCGATCAACTCGAGGGCGCGCTCAAGACCGTCCAGTCCTTTGCCACTCAGAGCGACACCGCTTTGCAGAACTGAATCAGTTCACCCGGAAATAGGGGCAAGCTGCTGAAATAGCTCCGCGTTCGTCTTTTCTGCACTTGCAGAACTGTGGCTCGGCTTGATTTGAGAGCCGAGCCGTATCCGTCCGCAGGCGACGCGGCGGCGGCCCTTGCCTACGCCGCTCAAACGCATACATAGAGCCTGCGAGGACGACCTCCCCATAAGGGAAAAACCGCCGGGACGACCCGGCAATCAAATGGGGTGTCCTGTGCGAACCACCAAAGACAGACTGCGTCACGCGCTGAGTTTCGAAATCATTGCGCTGTTCATCGTCATACCGCTCGGTGCATGGATTTTTTCCCGGCCACTTGGTGATATCGGCATTGTCTCGGTGGTCAGCGCCACCATCGCCACCGGCTGGAACTATCTTTACAATCTGATGTTCGACCACGCCCTGCTGCGCATGACCGGCCAGGTCAAAAAGTCGGTCTCGTTACGTGTTTTCCATGCCGTGCTGTTTGAGGTCGGGCTGCTTCTGGTGCTGCTGCCGTTCATTGCCTGGTATCTTCAGGTCAGCGTCCTTGAAGCTTTCCTGATGGATATCTCGTTTGCGGCCTTCTACCTCGTCTACGCGTTCATCTTCAATTGGCTTTACGATGTGGTGTTCCCGGTTCCGGCAAAACCTCCGCGTGAAACCGCTGAAAGCGTGGCCGACAGCTGAGACTGCGCTTCAAACGAAAACGGCCGCGGATCACTCCGCGGCCGAACTGGTTTCAGTCAGAGCCTGAGATCAGGCAAACCACCAACGCTCGGCAAGCTTGCCGCCGTCGGCCTGCCAGTTGGCTGCCACTGCTTCATCATGCATCAGGTCCTTGCCGTGAGCATGGATGAAGTTGGCCCACATGCTGACAATCGCGCCGCCATCATCCTGCAGCAGCCGCTGGGCTTCCCAGTACTGCTCCTTGCGCTTGTCATCGTCGGTCTCCGACCGCGCAGCAACCACCAGATCGTTGAACTTGTCGGCGGACTCACCGGTTTTCCAGGCGGTGTCGTTCCACTCTGTGTCGGCGGTGTAAGCGGACGCATACATCCAGTCCTGGGTCGGACGGCCGCTCCAGTAACAAGCGCTCCACGGCTTCTTGTTCCAGACATTGGACCAGTAACCATCACTCGGCTCACGAATGAGCTCAATCTCGATCCCGGCTTCCTTGGCCGAAGCCGCAATCAGCTGCGCGGCATCAACGGCGCCTGGGAAAGCGGCATCCGAAACCGACAGCTGGATCGCACCGGAGTGGCCGGACTTCTTGTAATGCTCAGCCGCCTTTTCGGCATCGAACTCATGCACCGGCAGCTCGGTGTTGAAGAACGGCATTGAAGCATTGACCGGAACGTCATTGCCGGCCTCACCGTGACCAAGCAGGATCTTGTCGACAAGCTCCTGCCGCTTGATCGCGTATTTCAGCGCCATGCGCAGATCGTAATTGTCGAACGGAGCCGCATTCACCCGCATCGGGAATGTATAATGCTGTGTACCGGTGGTCTTGAGAATTTCAAGCGTCGGCACCCGACCAAGAAGCGCCACAGTCTTCGGGTCGACATTGTCGATGAAGTCGACGTCGCCGTTCATGATGGCATTCTGTCTTGCTGTGGTGTCGGCAAGCGTGATGAACTCGACTTCGTCGAAATGCGCCCGGCCTTCCTTGAAGAAGTTCGGATTGCGCTTCATCAGGGTACGCACGCCGGCTTCGTAGCTCTCGATAATGTAGCCACCGGTGCCAATCGGGCTGTTTGCATCTTCAATGACGCCATCGACCGATGGCATGATCATGATGTGATAATCAGAAGCGATATACGGGAAGTCGGCATTGCCGCCGTCAAGTTCGAAGATCACCCGGTTGTCGCCGTCTTTCTTGATCTCGGTGACCGCAGACAGCAGGCCCTTGGCGGCAGACTTGGAATTTTCATCGCGATGATAGTTGAATGTCGCGATAACATCGTCTGCAGTCATGGTCTTGCCGTTGTGGAACTCGACCCCCTTGCGGAGATTGAAAACCCAGGTCTTGGCACCGTTGGACGGCTCGTAGCTTTCAGCAAGTTCCGCGATCAGCTTGCCGTCATTGTCGATCTCGGTGAGATGGTTTCCGCGGGCGTAATTGATAGCCTGCGACATGCCGTTTTCCGATGTGCCAGGATCGAGCGCATCCGTGGTCGAGCCATAGGACGAACCAATACGGGCCTTGCCGCCCTTTTTCGGCGTCGCGGCGAGCACGTCCGTCGCCAGCGTCAGCGCCGAAGGTACGGTCAGGCCGGCAGCAATTGCGGTCTTGATAAACTGGCGGCGGCCGATCTGGCCTTCACTGAGCCAGCGTGCCTGCTTCTTCAAATACTCGTCTTTCATGGTCTTCTCCGTTGGTTTCCCAGATTGTTATTGCTTGGCGGCACTGCGTGACACACAGCGCCGCAAATCATTGCTTGTCTTTTGAGCTGGGCGGCGGATGGACGACCGCCCGCATGAAATGATGCCATCAGGTTTTAAACCGCAGCCCCCGAAAATGTAAGGGCAAAGCGCAACTTATCGATATAGCCAGCCGTCCGTCAATGATCTGGCGGCAGCATAAAGGCAGCCGAAAACGGGCCGCAATGTGACCCGGTTCACATAATTTGTATTATCCGCTTAGGCAGTTTACAAACTCGCCACGACTGGTCAACAATGAAAACCAGTGTCAGGCAGCCGCAATATTCTGGACGGCTTTAACCTGACCAGATGGCGCCAAGACCATCAGATAATCCGGGGAAGGAACGCGCACTTGAATGCGGTGCTGTCGACTATATTGAAACGACTTGGGCTGGGCATTGCCACCCTTTTCGTCGTCTCGGCAATCATCTTCAGCTCGATCTCGATGCTGCCGGGCGACTTCAGTGAAGCTGTACTCGGCCAGGCCGCGACCAAGGAAACGGTCACCGCGTTCCGCAAGGAACTGGGTTTGGACAAGCCTGCACCGGTCCGCTACTTCGAATGGGTCGGCTCGGTGCTTCAAGGTGATCTCGGCACCTCCTTTTCAGGCCGCAACGCCTCCGGCCAAGATCGCTCGCGCCAGGTCAGTGACCTGGTCATGCCGCGTCTCTGGAACACGCTGTTTCTGGCCGGCGTCACAGCAGTGATTGCCGTGCCGCTGGCCTTGTTTCTGGGCCTGACTGCCGCTCTCTATCGCAACACGGCCTACGACCGCATTGTCAACGCAGCAACTTTGACGACAATTTCGACGCCGGAATTCTTCGTTGCCTACATCCTGATCCTGTTTCTCGCCTCGCTCTGGCCGGTCTTTCCATCGCTCGCCAACATCGACGCCTCAACAGCACTCGGCGAACGGCTCTACCGCGTGGCGCTGCCCGCCCTTACGCTGACCCTGGTGATCGTCGCGCACATGATGCGCATGACCCGCGCTGCGATCATAAATCTGCTGGCCAGCCCCTATATCGAAATGGCCCGGCTCAAGGGCGCCTCGCGATCACAGATCATCCTCAAGCACGCACTGCCCAATGCCTGGGCGCCGATCGCCACCGTGATTGCCTTCAACCTGGCCTATCTCGTTGTTGGTGTGGTCGTCGTCGAGGTGGTGTTTGTCTATCCCGGCATCGGCCAGTTGATGGTCGATGCAGTCACCAGCCGCGACATTCCGGTGGTTCAGGCCTGCGCGCTGATCTTTGCTGCCACCTACATCCTGTTGAACCTGACCGCCGACATCATCGGCATCGTCACCAACCCGCGATTGTTGCACCCCAGATGAGCGAGCAACCCGAAACCTACACCGCTGCCGCCGAAGTCGGCGCAGTCCGCAAGCGCCGCACCGGCTTCGAGCGTTTTGTGATGCTTATGAAGTCCGCGCCCCCAAGCGCCTGGTTCGGCATGATTGTCGTCACGCTTTACATCCTGGTGGCAATCTTCGCTGATGTGCTGGCCCCCTATGGCGAGGCGGAGATCCATCCGGTTCCCTTCGCCCCCTGGGGCGGTGATTTCGTCTTTGGCACCGACCAGATCGGCCGTGATGTACTCACCCGCCTGATCTACGGCGCCCGCAACACCATGGGCATCGCGCTCGCGACAACGTTTCTGTCGTTCCTGATTGGCGGCGGGCTTGGCCTTGTGGCGGCCATCAACCGCAGCTGGCTCGATCAGGCATTGAGCCGCTTCGTCGACGTTCTGATGGCCATCCCCAGCCTGATCTTCGCGCTGATGCTGCTGTCGATCTTTGGCTCAACCATCACCAGCCTGATCATGATTATCGCGGTGCTCGATTCCACCCGCGTGTTCCGCCTCACCCGTTCAGTCGCCGTCAACGTCGCCGTGATGGACTATGTCGAAGCGGCAAGATTGCGCGGTGAAGGCCTCGGCTGGATCATGCGCCGCGAGATTCTGCCCAACATCATGCCGCCGCTGGTGGCAGAGTTCGGCCTCAGGTTCTGCTTTGTGTTTCTCACCATCGCCGCCCTGTCCTTCCTCGGTGTCGGCATCCAGCCGCCAACTGCGGACTGGGGCTCGATGGTGCGCGCCAATGCCTCGCTGATCCAGTTCGCCAAATACGATATCACAGCGGCGATCACGCCATTGCTGCCGGCAGCCGCCATTGCGCTGCTGACCGTGGCCGTCAACTTCATCGTTGACTGGTTCCTGCAGAAAACCAGCGGGCTTCGCGAATGACCGATCACCCCGAAGCAAACCATGATATTCTTCTCAAAATGCGTGACATCCGCATCGACGGGTACTCCGACGAGCAGTGGCACCCGATCATCAAGGGCGTTGACCTGACGCTTCGCCGCGGCGAGATCATGGGGCTGATCGGCGAGTCCGGCGCAGGCAAATCGACACTCGGCAAGGCCGCGATGGGCTATACCCAGCCCGGCTGCAAATTGACCGGCGGTTCGATCATGTTCGACGGCATTGATCTGGCCAAGGCCAAGGATCGTGAAAAGCGCCAGCTATGGGGTACCCGCATCGCGTATGTGGCGCAGTCTGCCGCCGCGTCCTTCAACCCGGCGCACAGATTGATCGACCAGACTGTCGAGGCAGCCACAAGACGCGGCATCCGGCCCGACGCGGAATCCCGGGCCGACGCGGTGGAGCTGTTCCGGGCGCTGCAATTGCCTGATCCTGAAACCATCGGCAACCGCTACCCGCACCAGGTTTCGGGTGGCCAGTTGCAGCGGGTGATGACCGCGATGGCCATGTCGCCACGCCCGGATCTCATTATCTTTGATGAGCCGACAACAGCGCTCGATGTGACCACACAGGTTGAAGTGCTCGCCTCGATGCGCAAGATCGTCGAGGAATTCAACACCGCCGCGATCTACATCACCCACGATCTGGCCGTCGTTGCCCAGATGGCGGATTTCATTCAGGTGCTGCGCTACGGCGAGGAAGTCGAGGAGGCACCCACGCGCCAGATGCTGACCAAGCCGGAAGAGCCTTATACCAAGTCGCTCTGGTCGGTTCGTGCGCTGGAAAAACCCGAAGTCAAGGGCGACGACATCGTCCTGTCGATCGACAACATCGATGCTGCCTACGGCCCGCTCAAGGTGCTGCATGATGTCTCCATCAAACTGCCGCGCGGACGCACCGTCGCCGTTGTTGGTGAATCCGGCTCGGGCAAATCAACCACCGCACGAGTGATGACCGGCCTGTTGCCGCCGCTCAGCGGCACCGTCACGTTCAATGGTGAAGTCCTGCCGGCGGCTCTCAAGGATCGCAGCAAGGATCAGCTGCAGCGCATCCAGATGATCTACCAGATGGCCGACACGGCGATGAATCCGCGTCAGACCGTCGAAGAGATCATCGGACGACCGCTCGAGTTCTATCTCGGGCTCAAGGGCAAGGAGCGCGAGGAGCGGATCCTCGAGCTGCTCGACATGATCGAGCTTGATGAGAGCTTCATGGACCGGCTGCCGTCCGAGCTCTCCGGCGGCCAGAAACAACGAATCTGTATCGCCCGCGCTCTGGCTGCCAGACCCGACATCATCATTTGCGATGAAGTCACCTCCGCACTCGACCAGATCGTGCAGGAGGGCATCCTGCAACTGTTGTTGCGGTTGCAGAAGAAATACAACATCACCTACCTGTTCATCACCCATGACATTGCCACGGTGAAGGCGATTTCAGACGAGATCGTGGTGATGTTCGAGGGCAAGGTGGTCGAGCAGGGATTGAAGAGCGAGATTCTGTCACCGCCCTTCCCCGATTACACCAAACTGCTTCTGTCTTCGGTTCCGGAAATGGACCCCGACTGGCTCACCAATTTGCTGGAAAACCGCGACATTTGAGCCGCATAGGCATTGCGCTATCGCGCAGCCACCAGGGCGGGCAGATCGGCTATCGAGTCGATCAGCACATCCGCCAGTGCCTCAAGCGTCTGGCGCGTCCCGGTTCCTGACAACACTCCAATGGCAGCCCCAGCTGCAGCTGCGCGGGCCAGTTCCATGTCGTGGCCATTGTCGCCAACCATGGCGATCTCCGAGGGCTTCAGGCCCAGATGCGCAGCGAAGGCCAACAGCATGCCCGGTTCGGGTTTCGGGCCGTGACCGCTGTCATAGCCTGCGATGAAATCAATCTCCGACGACAAATCGAGCACTTCGACGGTGCGGCGAATGCTGGCTTCCCCGTCGCTCGAGGCAATTCCCACCAACAGGCCGGCTCCCGCAAGCGACTTCATCAAAGCCTTGAGGTCGCAGATCGGCCAGGGCTTCTCGGCGCCTTCGACAAATGTCTTGTCGAGCCGCCGCATCAGCTCTTCCGGCCCGAACGGGCTTCCATGCGCCACCATGTGCGTGGCGATCTCGCTGGCATTGGCTGCTGCAAACATGCTGTCGGCCCGGGTCTTGCCCGTCGCAGGATCCATGCCGCATGCGACAAGCAGCTCATCGGCGAGCGCCGCATCGCCATCCGCCGCAATCAGTGCCCCCTTGCGGTTGGTTTCCGCCCAGGTCTTGTCAAAATCGATCAGCGTGCCGTCCTTGTCGAACAGAATTGCCTTGATCTCGTGTCCCAATTTCCATGTCATGATGCGTTTCCCGTTTGACAGAAGCTGTGCCCCGCGATTGCATGGGCGTCAACATCACGAACCAGAATTGAGGACCGCCCGTGCGCCCTGCCCCCTACGACACTCTGCTGGATGACGAAACCTGGGCGTTCATCGACAAGACTGTCGCCTTTTATCCCGAGAACGCCACCAGCCTCGACTACGAAGAACAGCGCCATGTCTACGATGCCCTGTGCAAGGCATTTGATGCCGGCCGGCCAGCGGGTGTGTCGGTTCGGGATTTCACCATCCCCGGCCCCGAAAGCCCGGTCCATGTCCGCGAATATCTGCCCCAGTCCGGCACAACGACGGCAAGCATCATCTATCTGCATGGTGGCGGCTTCATCCTGGGCGGGCTGGAAAGCCACGACAGCATCTGCGCCGAAATCTGCGACCGGACCGGCTACAGGGTGACAGCTGTCGATTACCGTCTGGCACCGGAACATCTGCACCCAGCTCAGTTTGAGGATGCCCTGGCAGCCTTCCGTTTTCTGGCTGCGGACGCCGGGCACCCGTTGATCCTTGCAGGTGACAGCGCCGGCGGCAATCTGGCCGCAGCCGTGGCGTGGGCCACCCGTGGCGACGACGTCCGGCCGGCGGGACAGTTGCTGATCTATCCGCTGCTTGGCGCCGACACCGACAAGGGCAGTTTCTTGAGCCATGCCAATGCCCCGATGCTGACGACGGCCGACGTGCTTTATTACGACAGCCTGCGCTCCGGCGATGTCTCGCCCAAAGACGACCCCAGATTCATACCGCTCGCTGCGCCCGAGTTTTCTCAAATGCCGCCGACGATTGTCGTCACCGGCGAATGCGACCCGCTGTCAGGCGACGCACCAACCTATTGCAAGCAGCTGACCCGAGCCGGAGGCAAGGCGGTTTGCTTTGAAGAAAAAGGTCTCGTCCACGGCTATCTGCGCGCCCGCCACTCGGTTACCCGCGCCCGGGAAAGTTTCACCCGAATGATCTCCGGCTTCAAAGCCCTTGGCAAGGAGGAGTGGCCTTATTGATTGAAGACTGGTTCAGGGCGATCAGACAAACTGGCGCGCAATCCGCTCGTCCCACTCCTTCTCGAACATGACCGTATCATTCTCCGTCGCCACCAACTTTCCGGCAACGTAGAACCAGTCCCGGTCACACCGCATCTCCATCTCCGCAACTGTTTCCGTCCACCAGCTGTCGCGCCCTCCGGTCTGCTCCCAACGGATATGTGCGCTGGCGGACTGCGGATCATCGGGATGGATCGACCAGCGTTCCCGCGTCGTGCTGCCGGAAACCAGCCCATGTTCCAGATCGCGATTCTCGCCCGCATCATTGAAAATTACGCTGGTGACCAGACCGGTGTCGGGGTCGGTTTCCGTCGTCCGGGTGGACGCTGACGGACGAAGATTTTCGTGCCGCCACGGCTGAGCGCCGACCGGCTTCTCAAAGCTGCATTCGTCTTCCTCCGCCAGAACCGTGCGGTGCGGAAGCATCAGCGTGCCCGCTTCAAACGTCACCGTGGCATGCTCGGGTGCCGGCCAGATGAACGGCCAGTAGCTGGTGGAAACCGCGATCCGCAAACGGTGCCCGGCCGGAATGCGATAGGCAATCTGATCGAGTGTCAGCGTGGTCTCGAACACCTCTCCAGGCTCGAGCGGTTCCGGCGTCTCGGCCGAAATCCGGTGCGCCAGGTTGAACACGCCCATGGTGATAAGTGCCGAGCTTCCGTCCGGCCGCAGATCGCACAGCCGAACAGCCAGCTGCGCCAGCGGCTTGTCCGCCGACGCACGGATCACCAGTTGTGGCGCACCGACAATGTCGAGCGGTTGGCCGAGCACGTCGCCATCGAAACAGGCGGATTTCAAATCATCCGGCGTCTGCTCGTCCGGCAATTCCGGGCCGTAGGCAAACGGAAAATACTCGCCGCCCTGACTGCCGCAATCGAGCGGTGAACATACCGAAACCGGCGTGCTGATCGCGGCCTGTCCGAGCGTACCGTCGCCCAGTTCCAGCGTCCACGTCTCGATTGCAGCCGACGGCCAGTCGGTCTCGGCAATCCAGCGGCCCGGCCGCTCGTCTACCCAGCGCTCGGGCGCTATGCTGTCCATCAGCCAGGCCCGGTAAGCCGGCAGATCTTCAGCGCCATTGTCAATGCCCTTGAGCCAGTGATCCCACCAGCTCTTGGCTTCCTGAAGAAATCCGATGCGCGGTTCCGGCCCTGCATAATGCGGGTATTTGTGAATCCACGGACCGACGATCCCCTTTACCGGAGCATCCAGATTCTCCACCAGGTTTGAAATCGTGTTGCGATAACCATCATGCCAGCCGCCGATCGACAGCACAGCCGCCTCGATGGCGCTGTAATCCTCGCAGACCGAACCGTGCTTCCAGTAGTCGTCCCGCGCCTGCCGCGAGAGCCATTCGCGCGCCAGAAACGGCATTTCTCTCAACCGGTTGAGCCACAATTCGCGCCATCCCGGCCCCATAAGCAAGGGATCCGGCGGACGCGACGAATAAGACAGCATGTTCGCCGCCCAGCCAAAGTTCTCACCCAGCAGACAGCCGCCCTTGAAGTGGATATCGTCAGCAAAGCGGTCAGCGGTCGAACAGATGGTGATGATTGCCTTCAGTGCCGGCGGCCTGAGTGCCGCAACCTGCAGCGAATTGAACCCGCCCCAGGAAATCCCCATCATCCCCGCTGCGCCCGAGCACCAGGGCTGCGCCACGGCCCAGGCAATCACATCGCGCGCATCCTGCAGCTCCTGCACCGTGTATTCGTCGGTCATCACGCCTTCGGAATCACCATTGCCCCGCATGTCGACCCGTACGCAGGCATAGCCCTGCCCCGCCATCCAGGGATGAGTGATGCTGTCGCGCACAATGGTGCCGTCGCGTTTGCGATAGGGCAGATGCTCCAGGATCAGCGGAACCGGATGGGCCTCGGCATCCTTCGGCATCCAGATCCGCGCCGAAAGCCGGCAGCCGTCCGGCATCTCGATCGGCTGGTCCGCGATCTCGACAATTTCGCGGGCAAAATCCGTCTCCGTCTCCGGCATGAAGGATGCCATGGCCTGTCTCCTGGTGGGTCTGTGACCTGTACCTGTCACGCCAGGGCGGACAGATGCAAGGCTCCAGGATTGTCAAAAGCAACCAGACACCCGCGTCGTGCTGCAAGCACCGTCTCAGACAGCCTCATGCCGGACAAAGACACGGCTCGCAATCCGCGTCACAATGCCTTGCTATGCACGGAACTAGGCGATGGTCTCAGCGCGGCCAGCCTGGCGGCCCGAAAAGATACAGCCTCCGAGGAAACTGCCTTCGAGCGCGTTGTAGCCATGATAGCCGCCGCCGCCAAAGCCGCTCACTTCACCGGCTGCGAACAGGCCTTCGATCCGCTGGCCCTGCGCATTGAGAACCTGGCCATTGAGATCGGTCTCAAAGCCGCCCAGCGTCTTGCGGGTGATGATGTGCAGCTTCACCGCAATCAGCGGACCGTTGTCGGGATCGAGAATGCGGTGCGGTGTGGCCGTCCGCATCAGCTTGTCGCCGCGGTAGTTGCGCGCAGCGTGCACCGCCATCAATTGAGCGTCCTTGGTGAAAGGATTGTCGATCTGGCTGTCCCGCGCCACGATCTGTGCCCGCAGTTTTTCAAGGTCAATCAAATCGCCGCCCTTCTGGTTCATGCCCGCAACAAGTTCCTCCAGCGTATCGGCGACGATAAAGTCTTCGCCATGTTGCTTGAAGGCTTCGACTGCCGGTGTCGCCTTCTTGTTGAGCAGCCGCTGCTGGATCACCTTGAGCCAGCTTTTGGCGGCAAAATCGGGGTTCTGTTCCGAGCCCGAAAGTGCCATTTCCTTCTTGAGGATCTTCTGGGTCATCACGAACCAGGAATAATCATGCCCGGTCGACAGGATCTCGCCCAGCGTCGACAACGTGTCAAACCCCGGCATGCAGGGCGGCTTGAGCCTGTTGCCTTCAGCATCAAACCACATCGAGGACGGTCCGGGCAGAATGCGGATGCCGTGATTGGGCCAGATCGGGTTCCAGTTCTTCACGCCCTCGGTGTAGTGCCACATCCGGTCGGCATTGATCACCCGCCCGCCCGCAGCTTCGGTGATCGCGACCATGCGGCCGTCGACATGCGCCGGCACCCCGGCAATCATCTCGCGCGGCGGCTCGCCCAGCCGGTCCCGCGGCCAGACCTTGCGCACCAGATCGAAATTTCCGCCAATACCGCCCGATGTCACGAGAACGCTTGCCGCACGCAACTCGAACTCAGCGGCGATGTCACGGCTGGTCGACTGACCACGCTCCTTGACGTCCTCGACCAGAACCTCGCCAGACACGCCTTTGACAGCATTGTTTTCGGTGATGATGTGCGAACAGCGGTGCCGAAATTTCAGCTCGATCCGCCCGGCTTTCACATGGGCGCGAACACGTTTTTCGAATGGTTCGACAGTTCCCGGACCTACGCCCCAGGTGATGTGAAACCGCGGCACCGAGTTGCCGTGACCATCAGCGAAAGAGCCGCCACGCTCGGCCCAGCCGACAATCGGAAACCAGCGCATACCCATGCCATGCAGCCACGGCCGCATCTCGCCGGCAGCAAAATCGACATAGGCTTCAGCCCATTTGCGCGGCCAGTAGTCTTCATCGCGGTCAAATTGCGCAGAGCCCATCCAGTCACTGAGCGCCAGCTCGCGGCTGTCCTTGATGCCCATCCGCCGTTGCTCGGGCGTATCCACCAGAAACAGCCCGCCCAGCGACCAGAACGCCTGACCGCCGAGAAAATTCTCCGGCTCCTGGTCGAGGACTATCGCTGTCTTTCCCCGGTCGGCAAGTTCGGCCGCGGCAACAAGACCGGCCAGCCCACCACCGACAATGATCACATCACAACTGTCCATCGATACTTCTCCTATGCGGCGGCAGTCTCGGCCGTTGTCATCCTGCGAAGCCACAGGATAAACGGTGCCGAGACCACATACATCAAAATTCCGTACACCGCCGCAGGCAGCGCATAGGCCGAAAACCCTGCGTCGTAGCCGCCAAGCAGCGCCGCAACCGTGATCCCCAGCGTCGAGTTCTGGATCCCTGTTTCAATCGCGATCGTCTTGACCTGCGCAACCGGGACACCGGCCAACCGGGCCACGCCATAGCCGATAGCCAGCAACAGGATGATCAGGCAGAGCAGTGACGGCGCCAACACCGGCAGATTGGCAATGAAGGCATCCCAGTTGACCACCAGCGCCAGCCCGACGATGAAAACGAACAACCCATTGGCCACTTTTGCCACCATCGGCGCGATACGGTTCGTCACGGCAGGCGCCAGATGGTGAAGCGTCAATCCGACCAGAATCGGAACCGTCGTCAGCAGGAACAATTGCACCGCAATCCCCCCAATATCGACCGGTTCTGTCGCCGCACCGCTGAAATAGCCGATCGTCAAGGCCAGCAGCGGCGGCACGGTGATCATGCTGGCCAGGCTGATGACTGCGGTCAGCGAGACCGACAGCGCCACGTCTCCCCTGGCCAGCCGTGTCAAAATGTTGCTCGTCACCCCGCCCGGGCAAAACGCCAGGATCATGAAGCCCACCGCCAGTTCAGGCCCGATACCGAATCCGAGCACCAGCAGAAATGTGACAACCGGCAGAACCACCACCTGGTTCAATGCACCGATAACAAAGGCAAAGGGCTGTTTCGCCACCCGCACGAAATCCGTGACTGTCAGCCCCAGCCCCAGCGAAAACATGATGAAAGCCAGCCCCAAAGGCAGCACCATGCCGACAACTATCCCCATAGTCCCCTCCCGTTACCACCGGCTCAGGTATGAGCACCCGGCTTAATCCTCCCGCCATCTTGCTCGCGCAAGCATGGTATTGCCGCGACGGGACCACAAAAATCCGGTCTTGTCGATGCCGCAGAGCAAGATGACGTAACCCTTTACTACGGAAGCTTGCGGTGCTGCGCCAGAGCCCTAAATGCTCTTGCACATCTGGTTGGCTGCGAATGCGGTCTGGTAAAATCCGGCCTTCAATCCACGCATGGTTTCAGGCTTCATTCCGGTGACCGGCATCGGCAGATCCGCTTCGTCGCCACCAGCCAACAGGTTGGCGATCGCCTTGCCGAAAATAGTGCCCGGCGCGATGCCTCTGCCATTGTATCCGATCGGTGTGTAAAGTCCCTCATCCAGACGCAGAATGCGCGGCAGGTGATCAGATGTCATGGCAATCTGGCCGTGCCAGGATGTCTCGAATTCCACCGGGCCGAGATCCGGAAACAATCTCGCAAGTTGCCGCGCCGCCCAGCGTTCCGAGACCCCGTCGGCGCCGCCAATCACCGACCCCATGGAACCGATGATCAACCGGTCTGCCGCATCGCGTCTGAGCGAGAGCATGATCTTGCCGGTATCCCAGATGCCCTGTCGCTCGGGCAGAATGCTGGCAACCCGTGCGCCAAGCGGAACCGTTGACACCTGAAAATAGTGGATTGGAACGATGCTGGATTGCAGTCCGGGCCAAAGATCATCGGAATAGGCGTTGGTTGCCAGCACCACCGCCTTGGCCCTGACTGTACCCTGCGCAGTTTCAAGCAGCCATCCGCCTGGTTGCTTCACCAGCTTGGTAGCCGCCGCACCGGTGTGAAGGCAGGCGCCAGCAGCCTTTGCAGCCCGGGCCAGACCGCGCACATAGCCCATCGGATTGATGGTTCCGGCGCGGGCATCCAGCAAACCACCATGAAACAGATCAGAGCCGATCTTCTCTGCCGCCTCATCCCGCGACAGCAGCCTGACCGGAGCACCAAGTCTGATCCATTCCTCGGCCCGTCGTGACAAATCCTTGAACCCGTGTCCAGAATGCGCCGCGTGAATGGTGCCTGAGCGGGTCAGTTCGCAACGGATCTGGTGGCGTTCGATCAGGGACATTACATAATTCGGACCGTCGCCCAGAAGGTCCACCAGCCGCGCCCCGCGCTCGCCACCAAGCTTGCTCCGCACATCTTGCGGCGGAAGCCACAGGCCGGCATTGACCAGACCCACATTCCGCCCTGAGCCGCCATAGCCGAACCGGTGTGCCTCAAGCAAGCAGACATCCAGCCCCTGTTCAGCCGCATGCAATGCAGTTGACAGCCCGGTATAGCCGCCACCGACGATGGCCAGATCGGTGGTCACGTCTGTCGTCATCGGTGACACCAGATCGGCCTCTTCCGAGGTCTCATTCCACAAGGAAACTGTCGCCGTGCCGGGCATCGCTTTATGCTCCTTCAGTCAGAACCGTCCCTTCCACACAGATCGCAGTCAGGCGAAAGACTCAATGAGTGTTGTACCAAGCCTCGTGATGCGTCAATCATGGTGTAGACACGGACCAAAATTTGGACATGAAAGCTTATGACGAATACAATCACCCCCGTCGCAGACCTCGTTGCCGCAGCACGGGCACGGATCGAAGAGATTGAAACACGAGCGGCCATTGCAATGGTCGAGGACCCGAATGTCGTGATTGTCGATCTGCGCGATGTCCGCGAACGGCAACGCTCTGGCTTCATTCCCGGCAGCTTTCACTGCCCGCGCGGCATGGTCGAGTTCTGGGTCGACCCGCAAAGCCCCTACTACAAGGAAGTGTTTGGACAGGACAAGAAATTCGTCTTCCACTGCGCCTCGGGCTGGCGCTCGGCGCTGACCACGGCAACCCTCAACGACATGGGCTTTGAAGCTGCGCACCTGAAGGAAGGGTTTTCCACCTGGGAGGTTCAGGGCGGACCTGTCGAGTTCCCGCCCGAGCACAAAGCGTAACCACGCCCATAGCTCCCTCTGCCCGGCCGCTCGTCAGCCCTGCAGCGCGCTTTCGTCGTAGATCTTCCACTTGACCCTGTCTGCCTCGAGAAAATCGATCGAGTGAACCACCGTGCTGTTTTCTGCGAGAAAGCAGACATTGTAGTTGGGCGCCAGATCGCCATAGCCCATTCGGTTGATCTGACCTGAAAACTCCGGCCAGCAGACATGGTTGGTCGATCGCGGCGCCGAATAGGGCACGCCGGAGACCGCACCGCTCAGCGTGTAATGGCAATGGCCGAAAAACACGTGTGCGGCAGTGTCATTGTAATCCTTGAGCAACGCCTGCAACGCACGTTCGTCGATTAGCCCGATAATATCGGCATTGGCCACATGCACCCGCACCGGATTGTGGTGCATGAAAAGATAGGCCTTCTGCCCCTTGGCGCGCGCCTGATCCAGCACGTCTTGCAGCCACGCCATACGGCTCTCGCAATAGCGCCCGCTGTGCTGACCCTGATCGACCGTGTCCATATAGACAAACACACCTGCAGGCGTATCCTCTGTCCACTGGACAAAGCCTCCATCATCACGCTTTGTATCCGGAAAGACCGAAGCGAACGTCGCGCGATTGTCATGATTGCCGATCATCAAACGCGGCTCGAGCTTGCCCTTGAGCGAGCTGCCGGCCAGGATCTCCGCGAGTTCGCGGTAGCTTTCTTCCAGGCCATAATGGGTCAGGTCTCCCGTGATTACTACCCGCTCGGCATCCTGGTCATGTGCTTCGACATAGGCCAGGCATTTCTTGAAGTTGGCGATGGAATCAAGCCCGAGGATCGGGTCGGCATTGAGATGAATGTCTGAAATATGTACCAGCTTCATGGTGGCCTCCCCTGCAAACCTGCCTGTGACTATCCCGATCGCATTTCCGGCGTGTGACAGTCGGTTGTCGAAACACAATTCCTCGCCCGGGAACTGAAGGTCAAACGAAAAACGCCGCGCCCTGGTCCCGAAACGGAAACAAAGCGCGGCGTCAATTCAGTGGATCGTATCTGCTGCCCGGAATTGGATCCGAGACAACTGACCGAAAACGGCAGTTACAGCATGTCGAGATTGATACCGATGGTGATCGCGCCGATTGGCTCACCGGTTTCTGGATCTGAGATGGTCACACTGGCCTGTGACTGCAGCGCCTGGGTGGATTCATCTTCTTCCACTTCGTCAACGAACACCACGCCAGCGCCCGCGCCATAGGTCTTCTGCCATTTGGCTTCGTCGCCCTGCCAGTAATCCGAAGTCACGTCGCTCTGGCCAACATTGAGGCCCTTGGCGTCCATGACGAACATTTCGGTGATCATGCCCTGACTGCCGTCTTTCTTTTCCATCAGGAACTTGGACAGTTCACGCGCCAGGACCTCGTTGACGAAAGGCTTGTCGGACGCGGTTGCCTGAGCACGCCACTCCTTGTCGAGCTTGTCAATTGCAGCAGCGTCGAGACCGGCAGTTTTGGCATTCTGTTCCTTGATCGCACCGACGACGACCGGGTCGGTCAGCCAGCCCTCGACATTCTCGCTGACGAATTCCTTCACCGGCGCAACATGGGCGCCTTCAGCCAGCGCTGAGACAGGGGCAAGGCCGAGCACACCGGCAACAAGCATGGCGGATGCAAAATTCATGGTTCTCATGTGGTTCTTCTCCTCGTTAAAAGTGGGTAGCGACCGCTCACGGTCTTTCTGACAACAGTCGACAGACCTAGAATTCCTCCCAGCTATCGGTGCTCGGGGCGAGCGCCGCATTGCCTTGGGTCTGGAACTGTGGCTGGGCAACAGCCCGCTGCGCAGGCGCACGTAGGGCCGGTGATGGCACGGACTGCGACGGCTGCACGGCGCGCGCATGCGACGCTGGCGCCGTCAGCCTGAACGATGTCACGACATCAGCAAGGCGTTGGCACTCTCCGGCAAGCTTCTGCGACGAAGCGTTGCTGTCCTGAACCATGGCCGCGTTCTTCTGGGTCATGGTGTCCATCTCGTTGATCGCCGTGTTGACCTGCGACAGACCCGTGGACTGTTCGCGGGATGCACGCGAGATCGCGTCGATCTTCTGGGCAACTTCAACAATCTGTTTTTCGATCTGCTCGATGGATTGCCCGGTCCTGTTGACCAGATCGACGCCGTTGCTGACCTGGGTGCCGCTTTCCTCGATCAAATCCTTGATCTCCTTGGCGGCAGTCGCCGAGCGGCCCGCCAGATCCCGCACTTCCTGCGCAACCACGGCAAAGCCTTTGCCGGCTTCACCGGCCCTAGCGGCTTCTACACCGGCATTGAGCGCCAGGAGGTTGGTCTGAAAGGCAATCTCATCAATGACCTTGAGGATCTGTGCAATCCGGGAAGAAGATTCCTCGATCCCGCCCATAGCGGCAATTGCAGAGCGAACGACCTCTGAGGAAGACGTGGCTGCATCACGCGTCGACCCGACAAGATCTCCGGCCTCCGTGGCCTGCTCGGACGAACCTTTTACTGTCGAGGTGATTTCATCCAGCGCTGCCGCGGTCTGTTCCAGCGCCGCCGCCTGCTGTTCGGTCCGTCTGGCCAGCTCATCGGTGGAAGAGCCGAGACTGTCCGAAGCCTGCTTGACGGCATGCTGGGCGCTGTCGATGGTGCCGACGGTCTGTTCCAGCGCCGAGAGGGCGCGATTGAAATTGTCCTGAAGCGCGGCGAACTCGCCACCAAGGTCCGGTACGCGCGCTGTCAGATCTCCGGACGCCAGCTTTTCAAGCGCGGCACCGAGCTCTTCGACCACCTGGCGCTGTGCCAGGGAAGACCGTTCTGCCTCGCTCATATTGGCCTGACGCTCTGCATCAAGCTGTTCGCGCTGGTGCACCATCTCGGCATCGGCATCGAGCTTCATTTGCGCCGCGTCGCAGAACTCTGTCAGGGCGCGTGCTACGACCCCGATCTCGTCGCCCTTGTCTGCGTGCGGGATCGGCGCGGTGATGTCACCCGCCTGGAGTTCACCGATCCGGCGATTGACATCGGCAAGCGGCCTGCCAACGAATTTACGCATCGCAAACAGCAGGATGGTCACGGCGACGATCAGCACGATGACCTGCGACACCAGCGCCTTGAGCGCGAATTCACGGGCAGACATTGCTATATCGGCGGTCGACCAGACAGTCTTGATCTGTCCAAGGGAAACACCATCCTTGCCGGCAGGCAAAGGCGCTGAAACCACCACAGTGTCTGCACCTTCCTCAAAACTTGCCTGCGCCATCTCGCCGGGGTTGGTACCAAGTACCTCGGTCAGCGATGCATCGGGGGTTTCCGAACGTGTCCAGACATCAACCTGGTCACCGGCCTGATTGAAGGCCGTGAAACCGACAAGAGCGAGTTTTGGATCATTCTGAAAAATCTCGTAGGCAGACCGAATGGCCTCTGTCTTGCCCCATTTCACCCCGCCGGCAGCCTGGGCACCGATCTGGGCAGTATCCTTGAGCCAGTTCCGTTCTGCCATTTCCATCTGGCTTGAACCCGACATCTGCGAAATGACGAAGCTGGTAACGGCAAGTCCAAACAAGTTTATCAGGATAACCGTGATAGCAATCTTCTGCGTTATGCTGCGCGAAGACCCATTGGCTTTCGCAGCCAGGCCGTTTGCCAGATTGAACCCCATGTAGTCCCCCTCCACGATTGCATAAGCCATTCCCCGGATGTGCAATCATTGCAGATGGACAGACATCATGCCTGACACTTGGCCTTGAACTCGTTGGCTACAAACTGTCCTCAACTGGTTTAATTACCATTAATTCTTAGGGTGTCATTATTGGCAAATATGTACGGTTTCTGAACATTCTTACTCACTTTTTCGCACACCCGGCATCTTCGGCCGGACTGGACGGCCCAAGCCGGGACACCAAACAGGCCGACACCGGTTGTTTGTGACAGCCGCACTGTCTAGTCATCAGGGGACAATTGGAGACCCGCCGATACAGGCAGGAGGCGCGAATGACGAAGAAGAAGATCAGAAAAGTCTACGACGCGCTCATTGAAGGCGCATATCAGGGATTGTCCGACGTCGAGTTGCACGACCATGTCTTCGAGCAATGTCCAAAGGCGAACAGCAAGCGGCTGGTCCGCGCCGCCCTGCTGGCGCTCAGCGATCCCCATGTGCAGGATCGCAATGTCCTCAATGTGATCTACGCTCTTGCCATCAAGCACCGCCTCGATGGCGGCCCTGACAGCGATGGGGATGATGATTGAGCACTTGCAGTCACCGCCATTTCAGACGGAAAGACTTCTCTGGCCACACTGCGATGGTCAGACCGCTTCAGACCCGGAAATCGCCTGCGCCATATACGCAACAAGCTTGGATGCTGCGGTCTTGATATCACCGGAATTGTCGATGGTGACGTCAGCCTCGAGCTCGGTTTCCAGCGCCAGGGCGCGCTGCAACCTCGCCTCGATCTCGGAAGCACTCTCTCGCCCCCTTGCCTCAAGACGTTTCGCGAGAACATCCGGATCGACCTTGATCTCCACCGCCACGGCACTTGGAAACACTTGCCGGATGATGCTCCAGGCGCCGCGCGATCCGTTGACCACGGCAAGACCGCCCTCAGCCAGATGCGGCCCAATGGCGCGCGGTAGCCCGTAGCGCAATCCGTTCGCAGCCCATGTGAGAGAAAACCGGCCTTCATCAATAGCCGCGTCGAACTCGGCGTCGGTCATGGCAATATGGTCTTCGCTTCCCGCATCGGCCGGCCGGGTGATCGCGCGTTTGACAAACAGCACATCGGACCTGTCGCCGAACTCGCCGCGCGCATAGGACATCAGCGTGTCCTTGCCCGAACCGCTTGCCCCCAGCACCACGATCAGCGGACCCGGAGTGCCATATTTGGGGCTCTCGGAAACCTGCATCAGGCGACCCGCTCGCCCTGCCGCCACACCGACCGCACCACCGGAACGCCACTCTCACGGCGGACTCGAACCAGGTCTGCGCGCTTGCCCGCGACAAGGCTTCCGCGATCATCAAGCCCGACGGTTTTCGCAGGCGTTGCCGTGACCAGCCGGATAGCCGCAGCAAGGTCAAGTTCCTCGATCTCGTCGGCCAGCACGAAAGGCGCATGGATCAGGCTGAACGGAATGTAATCCGATGACAGCACATCCAGAACACCGGCCCGGGCCAGATCAGTCGCGGCGATATTGCCCGAGTGAGAGCCGCCCCGCACAACGTTCGGGGCGCCCATCAAGACGCTCATGCCGGCCTTGTGAGAGGCCTGTGCCGCCTCAATGCTGGTAGGAAATTCCGCCAGTCTGACACCAAAGCCGATGGCTTCCTCAACATGACCAAGGGTCGCGTCATCGTGGCTGGCAACCGTGATGCCGCGTTCCGCGCAGGCACTGGCGAGCACCTTGCGGTGCGCATCCGAATAGCGCGCCGAATCGTCCTGCCGTCGCCTCACAAAGTGGGCGAAAGCCTCATCCGAAAGGCCGCGCTTGGTTTTGTAGTAGAGCGTGTACTGCTCCATGGTCTGGAACTGGCGCTGGCCGGGCGCATGATCCATCAGGGAGGCCAGTCGTACCTGGCCATCCGTCTTGAAATCGGCGAAATGCTCAAGGACATCGGCTGCCGATACCTCGCACCGCAGGTGGATCAGGTGATCGGCCCGGAGCCGGTTTTCCGCACCCGCCTGCGCCAGGGCATCGGCAATCGCGCGCATTTCGCCGACCTGGAAACCATCATCGGCATCAGATCCCAACCGCAGGCAATCGAACACCGTCGTGATCCCGGACGAGGCAATCTGCGCGTCATGCGACTGAATTGCGGAAATCGCATTCCAGCGCACACCTGGGCGCGGCGAGTAATGCGATTCCAGGTGATCGGTATGGAGTTCGACCAGGCCGGGAAGGATGTAATCACCCTCCATGTCCGCGCCATTGGCTGAATTGCCTTCGGCGACCTCGGCAATAACACCGTCCCTGACAACCAGGCTTCCTGCTACGATCCGGTCTTCGAGCACAAGCCGTGCATTGGTCAAAATGGTTTCAGAGGTCATTCAGGCAGTCTTTCTGTGCTGATCGAACGCAAGCGGCGCCCGGGTATGAATAGTAAATGGCGCACCTGGTTCAGGCTCGACAAATAGGCTGAGCGTCCGAACCACAACCGGCGCGGCCAGAGCCGGCGCAAAATGCTCCCGTGCGGCTTTTTCGACCCGTTCGATATCAGCGCCGGACAGCCGTGTCGTCAGCGTCATGTGAAAGCGAAACTGGTCGAAGACGTAAGGATAGCCCCAGCGCATCAGATGTTTGAGCTGCGCCGTTGACAGGGACTCCGGGTTGCGGCGTTCGATGTCCCGGTCGGAAAGGTCCGCGCGCAGCGGCTCGAACGCTTCGACAACCGAATTGGCAAAAGCGTTGAGTTGAGGCGCAGGCCCTCCGGGCACCAGCGCCAGAAATCCTTCAAGTTGCCCGACGACAAGCGATGAAATCTCGAATGCGGCAGTCTGCGATGCGAAGGCCTCGAGTGCCGAAACCAGATCAGACTCGCGCGCACCATCGGCCAGACGAAACGGCGCCTTCAGCGTCGCATGAAATCCGTAGCGCCGCGCGGGACCGGTAATCGATGCAAGTTCGCTTGCGCCGAGACCATCGAGATCGGGATGCGCCACCGGCTTGCCGCTCTGCGTATCACGTCCCAGCCAGCTGGCTGCCAGGTCTCCAAACAGCGAAGCAGGATCCGGCGAAAAATAAAGTGCGTATCTCATGGCTGTCCCGTTCGTCCGATCAGGCGGCTTCTGAGCCAGCCCGACAGCGTGTCCATCGCCATCACCATAAGGATGATCAGCACGATGTAATAGCTCACCTCTTCCCAATCTTTCTGGGTCGAGATCGCCTGGGTCAGCAGCAGGCCGATCCCGCCGCCAACGATCGCGCCGATCACGGTGGCACTACGGGTATTGGATTCGAGATAATAGAGAACCTGGCTCAGGAAAACGGGCGTGACCTGCGGAATGACGCCGAACCGGGCCTGCTGTATGCGCGATGCCCCCGTCGACTGCACACCTTCAACCTGCTTGTTGTCGATGTTCTCGAGCGCCTCGGAAAACGTCTTGCCGAAGGTGCCGGTATCGGTGAACAGGATCGCCAGCGCCCCGGTCATTGGCCCCGGGCCGAAGGCTCGCGACAGAATGATGGTCCAGATCAACCCGTCAACACCGCGCAGAAAATCGAAAATGCGGCGCAGTGTGAACAGGATCGGACGCGAAGGCGTAAAATTGCCAGCGGCAAAAAATGCCAGCGGCAGTGCAATGATCGCCGCCCCCATGGTGCCTAGAAACGCCATCAACACGGTTTCAAACAGCGCCCAGGCAACATCGCCATGCCGCCACATCGCGTTGGTCCAGAAGTCATGCACCATCGCCGCGATATTGGTCTGGTTCGGGTAGACCCGCTCGCCAACCGTCGCAAGACCGACAAGCTCGAATAAGGACTTGCCGAAAAACGGGCTGTCGAGCGTGAAGAAGAACAGCTCCCATCCGGCCTGGTACTTGAACACTTCCGTCCGGTTGCGGGTATAGCTGAATCGCCCCTGTTCGGTGGTCACGGCCACGCGTGTGTTTGATGCGTTGATCCACTCGGGAACAACGTCGCCGGGCAGATCGAGCTGAAGCTTACCATTGACAGGGGTGATATCGATGACGCCGTAACCCGGCACGGTATACCGGGCACCATCGACGTCGAAGACAACCTCATGGCCTTTTTCGAGGTCGATGCGGGTGACGCCGTCAGTCATGCTCACCCAATCGGGCAGCATTCCTTCGGGGTACCGCCCCTTGGTTTCGCCTTCGATCGCAACCGTCACCTCGTTGTTGCGGTTATCGCGCGTCACATGGGTCTTGTGCGACCAGAAATCCGAAAGCAGGATCGCGGCATTGTCGAGCCGCGCACGCGAAGCGATACCCGGAATATCGAAGGCGAAAAACACGTAGACGAAATAGACAAGGATCAGCGCAGGCAGCGCAAAACCGGTAATTTTCTTGCGCCTGAACATGCTCAGCACAGAGGCATTCAGGTTTGGCCCGGAATGAAGAGCGGCAGCTGTAGAGGTCATGTCAGTGTCCCTTGACCAGGCGGTTGCGGTAATGGCTCGACAGCTGGTCGAAAAACACGATGGTCAGAAACAGCAGAATGAAGATCGCCACCACCTGGTCATATTTCCCCTGCCCCCACTGCATGGCGAGCCTGAGGTCATGTCCGATACCGCCCGAGCCGACGAAGCCCAGAATGGCCGATGCTCGAATGTTGATCTCGAAACGCAGCAAAGCATAGGACAGCCAGTTTGGCGCCACCTGCGGGATCACGCCAAGCCACATCTTCTGCATCCAGTTCGCTCCGACGGACGACAAGCCTTCAACAGGTTTCAGATCGGCGTTTTCCGCCACTTCCGAGAACAGTTTTCCGAGCGCGCCTGCGGTGTGAAACGCAATCGCGATCATTGCCGGAACCGGACCGCCGCCCAGGATGAAGATCAGCACCAGTGCGATGACAATCTCCGGAATGGCGCGCATGCCGTCCATCATCCGGCGAAACACCGGGATCAGTCGCGGCCAGCGCGCCAGTCCCCGCGTTGAAAGCAGGGCCAGTACAGTGGCAAAGACTGCACCGACAAGGGTCGAGACGGCAGCGATGTTCAATGTTTCGATCAGCGAGGGCAAAAACTCGACCAGCAGATGCGGGAGATTGGCTGCCTTCTCGATGCCTTCGGACACCACTTCGGACGGAAAGTCGAAAATTTGAGATATGCCGCTCCAGAACCCGCCGGCATTGCGCGAGTCGGCCAGATAAAAACCGGACGCCATCATCGAGATGAAGATCACCACAATGATGCCGCCATACATCTGCTTCTGACGCGCCATCGCCAGATAATTGTCGCGGATGGCAAGTGATGCGGCGGCGCTGCCAGGGTTCGTGACTGTATGGCTCATCGACGGGGATCCTTCCCGGAGAAGAAAAGCGGGGAGCCCGATGGCTCCCCGCAATTGAATTTCAGGACCTTAGTTGGTCTTGGCCTGACGGACAGCTACGATGGTTTCGTAAGCTTCGTGAGTGATCGGGGTAAAGCCCGAAGTCTCGCCGGCGGCCATGTTGTAGGCGCACTGCTCGTCCTTGCCGTGGAGCTCGGCCAGGAAGGTCGTGACCTTCTGCTTGACGTCGGCAGGCAGCGCACGGCGCAGCACGATCGGGCCTTCCGGAATTTCCTTCGACTTCCAGATCTGAACCAGATCGTTCATGTCGACAATGCCGGAGTCCACAGCCTTGCGCAGCGCGCCCGAATTGTAGCCGTCTTCCCAGTTGCCCTGACCGTCAGCCCAGGTGACGCCAGCGTCGACTTCGCCGTTGTTGACGGCAACAATAGTCTGCTCGTGACCGCCAACGAACTTGACTTCGCTGAAGTAGTCACCGCTTTCCATGGTTGCGCCGATTGCCTGGGGGATTTCAATCGAAGGGATCAGGTAGCCCGAAGTCGAGTTGGGATCGCCAAAGGCAAAGACCTTGCCCTTCATGTCTTCCAGCGAGGTGATCCCTTTGTCCTTGCGGGCAAAACCGATCGAATGGTAGCCGACCGAACCGTCGAGGTTTGTCTTGACCAGAACCACGTCTACAGCTTCCGGATCTGTCAGGTAGGTCTTGGCATAGGCCGAGGCACCGAGCCATGCCATGTCGATGGTACCGCCGAGAAGGCCCTGGATCACGCCGTCATAGTCGGCCGGGGTGAAGATCTTGGTTTCGACGCCCAGCAGATCCTGCACATAGGACCGAACGCATTCGTTCGAGGCCATGCGATCCTGGGCGTTTTCACCGCCGAGGACGCCGATGCGGAATTCGTTGATGGTGTCCTGTGCCATTGCACTTGTCGACAGCAGGGCGACTGCGGCAACCGCAAGAATTGTCTTCATCATGATGTAGTCTCCGTTTGGGGTTTGTAGTCTGGGGTAGGAAAAACTATGCGTCTCGGATCAGCCGCCTCGCAAAGCGCTGATTAGGCTGCTGAAATCAGGCCGACTCCAGCACGACTTCGCCGGCGGCATTGGTCTTGGCTTTGACATCGGCCGCGCGACCTTGGGCATGCAAACTGGTGGAGGTCATGGCCTCCGAAATTTCCGCGCCATCGGCACCGGCGCCGTAGATCTCGCGAACCGCACCGGTGGTCAGCTCATCCGGCCTGCCGTCAAACACCACCCTGCCCTGCGCCATACCGATGATCCGCTCACAGTAATTGCGCGCTGTATCGAGCGTGTGCAGGTTGGTCACCACGGTGATGCCTTCACGCTCATTGATGTCCTTGAGGGCATCCATGACGATCTGCGCATTCAGCGGGTCGAGTGAAGCGATCGGCTCGTCAGCAAGCACCAGTTTCGGCGACTGCATGAGCGCGCGGGCAATGGCGACACGCTGCTGCTGTCCACCGGACAGCGCTTCGGCGCGCTTGGTCGCGTTCTCCGCCACGCCGAGCCGCTCGAGGATCGAGATCGCGCGCAAAATATCCTCGCGCGGGAACAGGTTGAACATGGTCGAAAACGTCGACCGCATGTTCAGCGTGCCGTGCAGCACGTTCGACACCACATCAAGCCGCGGCACCAGATTGAACTGCTGGAAGATCATCGCGCAATCGCGTTGCCAGTTGCGCAATTCGCGGCCGGAAAGGCTCGAGACCGGCTTGCCCGAATGCGAGATCTGGCCGTCGCTGACCCCGGTCAACCGGTTGATCATCCGCAGCAGCGTCGACTTGCCCGCGCCCGAACGCCCGATGATCCCGACCATCTGGCCTTCCGGGATCGACAGTGTGACGGCATCAACCGCGGTGTTCGGCCCGAAACGGCGTGTCACGTCGGTCAGCTCAAGCATCAGCACATCCCCTGAGAACACTCGGTTCCTGTTGTTTTCGAGGATTGGACTAGCCCAGCCATGTGAAGGGCCAATGTCGGTTTGATGTCAGATTTGTTACGATCCACAGCCCCTGCAAACCCTGTGGCACATTCAAATCAAAACACCATGCCGTCCGGGCTTGCGCTGCGCTCCCGGGCATGGCCTATGGGTGTGTCTGGTGCCCGCAAATGCGGGAGAATCGGGAATTCGGTGAGAAACCGGAACGTGCCCAACGCTGTGAAGGAGATGGTCTGCGCATGACGCCACTGGGTGTTCCCCGGGAAGGCGCACAGACCGGATGATCCGAAGTCAGAAGACCGGCCAGACATCATAGCCGTGCTGCACATGGACAGTGCAGCGGGTGTCACGGATTGTTGGGGATCAAACAATGCCGAAATCATCGATACCGGCACCTGCCGGCAAATTCACTGCGTCCGACCGCGACGCCGTCTACAAGGCGATCTTCACCCGCCGCGACGTGCGCGACGAATTCCTGCCAGAACCAGTGCCCGATACCGTGGTCAGACGCTTGCTCGAAGCCGCGCACAACGCGCCATCGGTCGGCTTCATGCAGCCGTGGAATTTCATCACCATCCGGGATCAGGCAGTCCGCGATCAGGTCGCAGAGGCGTTCGGGCGCGCCAATGAAGAGGCTGCCGCGATGTTTCCCGAGCATCGCCGGTCCAAATACGCCGCGCTCAAGCTCGAAGGCATCCGCAAGGCGCCGCTCAACATCTGCGTCACCTGCGACCGGACCCGAGGCGGAGAGATCATTCTGGGCAAAACCCACAATGCCAACATGGACCTCTACAGCACCGTGTGCGCCGTGCAAAATCTATGGCTCGCCGCCCGCGCCGAAGGCATCGGCATGGGCTGGGTCAGCATCTTTCACGACGCAGATCTCAAGGATATTCTCGGCATTCCGGAGCGCATCGAGATCGTCGCCTATCTCTGCCTGGGCTATGTCGATGAGCTCTATGAGCGGCCGGAACTGGAGGTCAAAGGCTGGAACCGCAGACTGCCGCTCGACGAGCTGATTTTCGAGGATCGCTGGCAGGGAGAAAGCTAGCCGCCGTATTGATCCAGGAAGTCTTCCACCGGCAGTGCGCGAAAATCCTTCAAGGCCGCGTGCAGCCGGGCGTGGTCCCAGTCCCACCAGGCCAGCGCATCAAGCCGGCCGGCGATATCATCTGAAAATCGCTGGCGGATCACCCGCGCCGGCACGCCTACGGCAATGGCAAAATCGGCGACATCCTTTGTCACCACCGCATTGGCGCCGATGATCGCGCCATTGCCGATAGTCACGCCGGGCATCACCACCGCGCCATGGCCGATCCAGGTGTCATGACCGATGCTGATCCCCTGACCCGCGCGCCAGTCAAAAAAGTCCTGATTGTCGGTCTCGCCTTCAAAATACCACGACGAGCGGTAGGAAAAATGATGCAGCGACGCCTGCTGCATCGGATGCATGCTGGCATAGATCCGGACATGCGCGGCGATATTGGCAAACTTGCCGATGGTCGCATAGGCGATCTGGGTGTTCTCGACGCAGTAGGAATAATCGCCCATCGTCGAATGCGCCACTGTGCAATTGGCGCCGACTTCCGTGTAGCGCCCCAGTGTCGAACCCACCACGCTCGCGGTCTCGTGAACCAGCGGCGTGTCCGACAACCGGGTCATGCTGCGGACTTTCCGGCAGCAAACCCCGATACATCGATAATGTCATCGGCAACAGCACTGCGCACATCATGATCGTGAAAAATCCCCAGCAGCGCCGCCCCATCGGCCTTCTTGCGCGCAATCAGATCGATCACCACTTCGCGGTTGGCCGCATCCAGAGACGCTGTCGGTTCGTCAAGCAGCAGGATCGGGTGATCGGTAATGAAGCCGCGGGCGATGTTGACTCGCTGCTGCTCGCCGCCCGAGAAGGTGGCCGGCGGAAGCGACCAGAGCTTCTCAGGCAGATTGAGTTCGTCAAACAGATCCCGCGCCCGTTGATGCGCGATCTCCTGAGCAACACCACGAATCATCAGAGGTTCAGCCGCGACATCAAGCGCGGAGACGCGTGGCACGGCCCGCAGAAACTGGCTGACATAGCCGATTGTGTCGCGCCGGATCTCCAGCACCAGGCGCGGATCGGCACTGGCGATATCGATATGATGTCCATGATGGCTCACCAGGATCTGGCCGCTGTCGCAGCCGTAGTTGCCGTAGAGCATTTTCAGGATCGAACTCTTGCCGACACCCGACGGACCACCAAGCACGGCACAGGACCCGGCTTTGAGCGAGAAAGACACATTGGCGACAACGGGAAGTTCGACACCGCCGCGCATGTGCATGATGAAGGATTTCTGGACTTCCGAAGCGACGAGAAGCGTGTTCATCATTCAGACCTGCAGGATGGAGGAAACGAGAAGCTGGGTGTAAGGCGCGCGTGGATCATCCAGCACCCGGTCGGTCAGGCCGGCCTCGATCACCCTGCCCTCCTTCATGACGATCATCCGGTCCGACAACAGCCGTGCCACGGCCAGATCATGGGTGACCACCACCACGGCCAGACCGAGATCGGCGACCAGTCCACGCAAAAGATCGAGAAGCCGCGCCTGTACCGAAACATCAAGCCCGCCTGTCGGCTCATCCATGAACACCAGCCGCGGCTCAGTCACCAGATTGCGCGCGATCTGCAGCCGCTGGCGCATGCCACCCGAGAAAGTGCGCGGCTGATCATCCACCCGGTCCTCGTCGATTTCAACACGCGCCAGCCACTCGGTCGCCGTGTTGCGAATATTGCCGTAATGCCTGTTGCCCACAGCCATCAGCCGCTCGCCGACATTGGCGCCGGCAGACACCGTCATGCGCAATCCGTCGATCGGGTTCTGGTGCACAAAACCCCAGTCGGTGCGCATCAGATAACGCCGCTCAGCCTCCGCCATTTTATAGATATCCGCGCTCGCGCCATCCCGCATCCGGTAGTGCACGGTGCCGCAAGTCGGCGTCATCCGTGACGAAATGCAATTGAGAAGCGTGGTTTTTCCAGAGCCGGATTCCCCGACGATTGCCAGAACTTCACCCGGCCACAAGTCGAAACTTACATCCGCACAGCCAATGCGCTTGCCATAGACGCGGGTCAGATTGTCCACACGCAACAAGGGCTGCTTGTCTGCTGGTGCATGTCCATCGACAGGTGTTTCACAGGTTTGCGAAAGGCTCATCACATCGCCTCCTTGGTCGTATCGGGCTCATCGCCCAGCAAAGCACCACGGTGCCCATCGGCGCGACGGCTTTCGCAATAATGGGTGTCGGAACAGACGAACATGCGTCCGCCCTTGTCATCGAGCACCACCTCATCGAGATAGACCTGCTCGCCACCACACAGCGCGCAGGGCTCATTGAAATGCTGGATCTCGAAGGGATGATCTTCGAAATCGAGACTGACAACTTCCGTGTGCGGCGGGATTGCATAGATCCGCTTTTCCCGTCCCGCGCCGAAAAGCTGCAGCGCTTCGGAACGGTGCATTTTCGGATTGTCGAATTTCGGTGTTGGCGAGGGGTCCATCACATAACGCCCCTCTACCTTGACCGGATAGGCATAAGTCGTGGCAATGTGGCCGTTACGGGCGATGTCCTCGTAAAGCTTGACGTGCATCAGGCCATATTCCTCAAGCGCATGCATCTTCCGGGTTTCGGTCTCGCGCGGCTCGAGAAAACGCAAGGGTTCAGGAATAGGCACCTGATAGACCAGCACCTGACCTTCGGTGAGCGGTGTTTCCGGAACCCGGTGCCGGGTCTGGATGATCGTGGCATCTGGCGTTGACGTGGTTGTGGCCACCTCTGCCGTCTTGGCAAAAAACGCTCGAATTGACACCGCGTTGGTGGTGTCGTCTGCGCCCTGGTCGATCACCTTGAGCACATCGTCTCGACCGATGATTGCCGCCGTCACCTGCACCCCGCCGGTGCCCCAGCCATAGGGCATCGGCATTTCTCGGGAAGCAAACGGCACCTGATAGCCCGGTACGGCGATGCCCTTGAGGATCGCACGGCGGATCATCCGTTTGGTCTGTTCATCCAGATAGGCGAAATTGTAGCTTGCGAGGTTCTGGGAAGTCTCGTCTTGCGCCAGCGCGTTCATTCCGCGGCCTCCATGGTGTCGTCGGTCGTTGTATTCTCGTCATCGGCCTTCGCAGCAGCATCGAAGTGCTCGGCACGCATGCGGCGCACCAGATCCAGTTCCGCCTGAAAGTCGACATAGTGCGGCAGCTTGAGGTGCTCGACAAAACCGGTCGCCTGCACATTGTCGCAATGCGACAGCACGAATTCCTCGTCCTGCGCCGGCGCGACGATGTCTTCACCCAGCTCCGACGCGCGCAACGACCGGTCACACAGTGACATCGCCATTGCCTTGCGCTCGGCATGACCGAACACCAGCCCGTAACCGCGGGTAAACTGCGGCGGCGCTTTCGATGATCCCTGGAACTGGTTGACCATCTGGCATTCCGTCAGTTTCACCCGCCCGATAGCGACGGTGAAACCGAGTTCGGGGATCATCACCTCGACATCGACTTCGCCAATGCGAATCTCGCCGACAAACGGGTGGCTGCGTGCGTAGCCACGCTGGGTCGAATAGGCCAGTGCGAGCAAGAATCCTTCGTCGCCACGCGCCAGCGTTTGCAACCGCGCATCACGGCCCATCGGATATTCGGTTGGCGTACGGGTGATGTCGGCCACCGGACGCGAGGCGTCCGTGATCGGATCGTCCTCGATCAGCCCCTCATTGCCAAGAATGTCGGACACGCGCGTGACCTTCTCACCGTTTTCAGCGGCTGTTTCGGGCGTTTCCGCCGCTCCATCGCCGGCCAGCGCCGGATCCAGCAGACGGTGGGTGTAGTCAAAGGTCGGGCCCAACAATTGGCCGCCGGGAAGATCCTTGTAGATCGCCGAAATCCGCCGTTCGACAACCATGCTGCCGGTCTCCATCGGCTCCGAATGGCCAAACCGCGGCAGCGTCGTGCGATAGGCGCGCAACAAGAATACAGCTTCGATCAGATCCCCGCGCGCCTGCTTGATGGCCAGTGCCGCTAGTTCCGGATCATAGAGCGATCCTTCGCCCATCACCCGATCAACAGCAAGCGACAACTGTCCGGCAATTTGCTCAAGCGTCAGCCCCGGCACGCCCGCATCGCCACGCCGGCGTGCGGCCAACAAGCGGTGGGCGTTGGCAATGGCGGCTTCTCCGCCTTTGACGGCTACATACATGACGATGCCTCCATTTGGACAAGGCGGGTGCTGCGCGGCATTGCCGCCAAGCAGTCAGGACCAGCAAGAACAAGATCGACACCACGCGGAAAAGCGGCACGGTTTGCCGTCCATTGCGCCTCGAAATGCGATGGCATCGGTGCCGGAGCCAGCGTTGCGCGGTCCTTGATACCCGGACCTTCCAGTATCAGCGCATTGCCCTCAGTCAGTGTCGAAACCTGAACGATAATCGTTGTCGAACGGTCGGGATACTCCTGGGTACCGAGCGAAAATCCATTCAACGCCGAGAGGTTTTGTGGTGCAGCCACCAGCGCAAAAGCCGCTTCCGACTGATACTCGGCAATCGGCGCGCCGGTGTGAAAAACAATCCAGTCCCGCACATCGGGCGTTTTTGTCAGCGCAGGATCAAGCCAAACCGGCGTATCCGCATCGGCCAGCGTCGCAATCAGTGCGGCAGCAGAAGTCGTCATCGGTGCAGGCGGTGCGGTGACATCAGGCAAGGCGTGAACCGACCCCGGCCGCGCCATAGCATCCATCAGCGCCCGAAAAACTGCTTGTGAGGCACCGACGGGATCTGAAAACCCACCCTCATAGACGCTGGAATTCTGTGTGGCAGTCGACATCAGTCTTCTCCTCGCACCATGGTGAAAAAATTGACCCGTGTCGCTGCAGTCTCCTCGCGGAGCTTCGCATCAGTCTCGTCGGCCAAGCGTTCAAGGGGCGCAACAATCACCTCTTCGATCATCTCTGCCCGGGACGGGTCCTGCGCCAGCGCGTCGATGACGGCAACCAGTTGCGCCTTGCGTGTATCGCGTCCGCTGATCATCGCGTGCCCTACCTGCCCGGTACCAATCCTCACGGTGACACGGGTGGCTGAAAGTTCCCCAACGTGGAACGGTTGACCGGTGCCGCCGGCGCGCCCCTGAAGTGCCACAAGGCCGGATTCAGGACCGCGCAGCAGCTCGATCGACGGATCGAGGCCGGTCTGCTTCCAGCACGCCTGCAAAGCCTTGGCCGGCGCTTTCGCCAACACCGACAACCGCCTTTGTCGCGCGTCGGTATCGCTCCCAACCGCCTTTCGCTGCTCTTCCACTGCCACCGACATTGATCGCTCCTTATTTGTCTATTCATCTAGACAACCATATAACTTACGCTACACTTAAACGGCTCATATGACGAGCCTGTGACATCAAGAAAGGAAAGCAGCTTGAAAACTGTGCAAAGACGCACCGGGATTTCCCTCTGGCGCCAGGTTGCTGACCAGATCCGCCAGACGGTCGTGCCCGGACTCGCCGCAAATGAACGCCTTCCTGCGGAGGCCGAGCTGGCGACCCGCTTTGGCGTCAACCGGCACACTGTCCGCTCAGCCATCGCTGCACTGGAGAAAGAAGGCATCCTGCGGGCCGAGCAAGGCCGCGGCACCTTCCTCAATGACCGCAAACGGTTGCGCTATCCGATCGGCCAACGCACCCGCTTTTCCTCCGGCCTGGAAAATCAGGCGCAAACCCGGTCCGGCAAGCTACTGTCGAGCGAGACAGGTCCTGCACCGACCCACATTGCTGAAGCCTTGTCCTTGTCATCCGCAGCCGAAGTGGTGCGGCTCACGACGGTCTCGGCCGCTGACGGAGACCCGATTTCGGCGGCGACCTCCTGGTTTCCTGCCGGCCGGTTTGCCACCATTGCCGACCATTACGCCGAGACCGGTTCTATCACGGCGTCACTGGCCCGGCTTGGCGTTGATGACTACACCCGTCAGACCACTGCGGTCGAAGCCCGCCATGCAAGCAACGAGGATCTGGATCTGCTTGCTCTGTCGCCCGGCGCCATCGTGTTGTTGACCCGCTCGGTTGACGTCGATGCGCAGGGCACCCCGATCCAGTATGGCGAATCCCGCTTTGCTGCCGACCGTGTCGAACTGCTCATCGACAACCGTGCACCCACATCATGATTGAACCAACCGTTCTCCAAGCCTCGCAGCGACCGTCACAAAACTGAGAACTGAATCGTGTCTAAGCCTGCCGCAAGGACGATAGCTCAAAGTTCAGGCAGAGCCCGTGACCACAAAATACCGGACCATTTTCCTCTCCGACATTCACCTCGGCACACCAGATTGCCAGGCCGACATCCTGATCGATTTCCTGCGCGAACATGATGCGCCAACGATCTACCTGGTTGGCGACATCGTCGATTGCTGGCGCATGAAGCGCAAGGGTTTCTACTGGCCGCAATCGCACAATGACGTGGTGCAGAAGCTGTTGCGCAAGGCGCGAAAGGGCACCCGCATCATCTATGTTCCGGGCAATCACGACGAATTGCTGCGCGATTATCAAGGTGTCCATTTCGGCGGTATCGAGGTGCGCGAACGCGATGTCTTCGAAACCGCAGATGGCAAGCGGCTGCTGGTCATCCATGGCGACGAATTCGACATGGTGGTGATGAACCACCGCTGGCTCGCCCATCTCGGCGACATAGCCTACGGCATCGCGATGTGGACCAACAAATGGCACAACCGCACCCGCAAGCTGCTGGGCCTGCGCTACTGGTCGTTCTCCCGCTGGGCCAAGCTGAAGGTCAAGAGCGCGGTCAATTTCATCTCGGATTTCGAAGAAGTGCTGGCCGAGGAAGCTCGCAAACACGGTGCTGACGGCGTCGTCTGCGGCCATATCCATCACGCCGCCAACGAGATGCGCGGTGGTATTCGCTACATCAACACCGGCGATTGGGTCGAAAGCTGCACCGCCGTGGTCGAGCATGAGGATGGTCGCATTGAAATCATCGATTGGTCCCGCCGCATTTCGGAAAAAACCGGTCAACAAGCACCAGTCAAACCACTCAAGGTAATCCCAGACGCGCAGGGCAAAGCAGCATAAGGCTGCACCACCCTCCTCTCCCCGGAGTTCTCACATGACCATGATTGAAACCACAGCCGTCGGCGCCCGCATCGACGGAGCCGTGGTGCGCGCCACCGCCATGTCCTCCACCGGCATTCTCGAGCGGGTGTTCTCCGCAGCGTTTCGCGGCCTGGTCTATCCGCAAATCTGGGAAGACCCGATGATCGACATGGAAGCGCTGGCGCTCAAGCCCACAGACACGCTGGTTACCATCGCGTCTGGCTCTTGCAACGTCATGTCCTATCTGACCGCGAATCCGGCTCGGATCATCGCCGTCGACCTGTCACCCGCGCACGTGGCGCTGGGCAAACTCAAGCTCGCCGCCGCCACGCACCTGCCCGGCCACACGGCATTTTCCAACCTGTTCCGCCACGCCAATCTGAAAACCAATGTCGCGCTGTACGAGCGCCACATCCGCCCGCATCTCGACGACATGACACGGGCCTACTGGGACAGCCGGGAGCTCAACGGCCGCCGCCGCATCAGCCGCTTCACCCGCGGTTTCTACACCACGGGCCTTCTGGGCCGCTTCATCTCCGCCGCTCACATGATCGGAAAGCTCTACGGCGTTGATCCGCGAGATCTGTTGCGCATGGATACGGTCGAGAAGCAGCGAGAATTCTTCGAGACCCGCATTGCCCCGGTGTTTGACAGCCGCAGCTTCAAGGCACTGACCTCATTGCGTGCGTCTCTGTTTGGTCTCGGCATCCCGCCAGCCCAATATGAAGCCCTCGCCGGTGACGCATCCGACGGCATGACCGGCGCCCTGCGCGTCCGCACCGAGCGTCTGGCTTGCGGCTTTCCGCTAAAGGACAACTACTTCGCCTGGCAGGCCTTTGGACGCGGCTATCAGCCCGGCGAAACAGCGAGCCTTCCGCCCTATCTCGAAGCCAAGAACTTCGAAACAGTCCGCCGCAACGCTGCCCGCGTGACCGTCGTCAACGAAAGCATTACCAGCTTGCTTGCCGCCCGGCCCGCAACCTCTGTTGATGCTTTCGTCCTGCTCGATGCCCAGGACTGGATGACCGACAGCCAGCTTTCAGAACTCTGGGCCGAGATCACCCGCACGGCTGCCCCCGGCGCTCGTGTGATCTACCGGACCGCCGCAAGGCAATCCCCGCTGCCTGGCCACGTTCCCGATGCCATTCTCGGCAAATGGGATTACCGGGCCGAGCAAAGTCTGGAACTTGGCTCCCGTGACCGCTCAGCCATCTATGGCGGCTTCCATCTGCATGTGAAGCGTGGCGTCAGCACATGACCACCGTCTCCGCCAATGCGTCCGTGATGGACGGCATCTATCGCCATCAGCGTCACATCTACGATCTGACCCGGCGCTACTATCTGCTCGGCCGCAATGATCTGATCGCCGCGCTGAAACCGCCTTCCGGCGGCAGCGTGCTGGAGATCGGCAGCGGAACGGCGCGCAACTTGATTCTGACCGCAAAGCGCTACCCGGATGCGCAGCTGTTCGGCATCGACATCTCCGCTGAGATGCTCAAATCCGCCGGCGCGATGATCACAAGAAACGGGCTTTCTGACCGCATCACACTGGCTCAGGCGGATGCAACGCTTTTTGAGCCCGCCGACCTCTTCGGCGTCACGAGTTTTGATCGCGTGTTCTTCTCCTACAGCCTCTCGATGATCCCTGGCTGGGAAACGGCATTGCGGCAGGCCGTGCAGGTCCTGGCACCGGGTGGTGAACTTCATCTGGTGGATTTCGGCCAACAGACTGCCTTGCCCGATTGGTTCGGAAAAGGCCTGAGGGCCTGGCTTGCCCGGTTTCATGTCACACCGCGGGAAAGTCTCGGCACCGTCTTGGCTGCAATTGCAGCCGAACATCATGCCGAGCTCGGATTTTCGACGCTCTACCGGGACTACGCCCGCATCGGCAGCATCCGGCTGCCGTCAGCGTGATCAGCCTACCAGGCGCCGCCGACATCCGATTGCGCCACCGCCACTGATTTGATGACGGCAAAGCACTCGACCCCCGGCTCAAGCTCCAGCGCCAGCGCCGAGCGCCGGGTGATCCGCGCCAGCATGAGGTCTTCGCCGGCCTTGAGCTGTATGATCGCACCGGGTCCATCACCGAGACGAACCGCCGCCACTGTCACCGGCAGCACGTTGAGTGCCGAAAGCCCCTCCGGCCGCGCTCGTGACAGGATTACATCCTGCGCCAGAATACGGATCGACAGCCGTGTTCCCAGCGGCGCGTCTACCCTTGGCAGGAACAACGACCCGGCAGAGGCTTCAAGCCGGGTCAAGCCGTCCTCTTCCTGCGCGGCAATTTTTGCATGCAGCGACGCGCCAGCCGCGCGAACCCCGAGTGCGGGAACGTTTTCCGGGTCAGACAGCATCTCCGCAGCTGGCCCCGACCGGATCACCCGTCCAGCCTCCATCAACACCAGGGTTGTCGCCAGTCGCGCCACTTCGGCCATCGAGTGGCTGACATAAAGCACCGGAACATCGGTCTCCACCCGTAACCGCTCGAGATAGGGCAGAATTTCCGCCTTCCGCTCTTCGTCGAGCGCGGCAACCGGCTCGTCCATCAGCAACAGCCGCGGATTGGCGAGAAGCGCCCGTCCGATGGCGACGCGCTGTTTTTCTCCCCCGGAAAGGCGTCCCGGCTGCCGTTCCAGCAGCTCACCGATGCCCAGCATCTCCACCACGTGGTCAAAGTCCGCCCCCGCTCCCCGCGCCGCAAACCAGCGTCCGTAAAGCAGGTTCTGACGCACACTGAGATGCGGAAATAGCCGACCTTCCTGGAACACATAACCGAGCCGCCGCTGGTGCACCGGCACCGAGATCTTCCGCTCGGCATCAAACAGCACCGTCTCGTCAAGCTGCAAATGCCCGCTGTCGGGTCGCAGCAATCCGGCGACAGCATTGACGACCGTCGTCTTGCCCGATCCCGAACGGCCAAACAGCGCTGTCACCCCGGGCGGCGCTTCGAAGGCGACATCCAGCGCAAAACCGTCGAAGCGGTGGGCGAAACGGACGAAAAGGCTCATGATCCCGCTATCCTTCGCGCCACGGCCCGCCCGAGCCATTCCGACAGCACCAGCGCCAGGAGCGCGATGGCCACCGCAATCAGCACCAGCTGCATTGCCTTGGCGTCACCGCCTGGAACCTGCAGGAAGCTGTAGATCGCCGATGGCAATGTCTGCGTCTGGCCGGGAATGTTGGAGACGAAGGTGATGGTCGCGCCGAATTCGCCCATCGCCTTCGCGAAGGCCAGGATCGCCCCGGCAATCACACCGGGCAGGATCAGCGGCAATGTGATCGTGGCAAAGACCCAGGCCCGTGACGCCCCCAGCGTCGATGCCGCCTGTTCGAGCTTCGGATCAACTGCCTCGATCGCCAGCCGGATGGCGCGCACCATCAAGGGAAACGCCATTACTGCCGCCGCCAGCGCCGCCCCGGTCCAGCGGAATGCGAACACCAGCCCAAACGCCTGTTCAAGGAATGCGCCGACGGCGCCACGCCGGCCAAATGTCAATAGCAGCAAGTATCCGGTCACCACCGGCGGCAGGATCAGCGGCAGGTGAACGAGACCATTGAGCGCCTGCTTGCCCCAGAACTCGTAGCGCGCCAGCAGATAGGCCACCGCCACACCCAGCGGAAGGCTCAACAGCGTGGCCCAGAACGACACCTTGAGCGACAACAGGACCGCGCTCCATTGATCCGGAGTGAGCCAGTCAGCCATCGCCCTGCCCGACCAGCGGTTCAAAGCCCTGCGCCCTGAAAATCTCGGCCGCTCCCGGCCCTCTGAGCGCTTCAAGGAAGGCTTGCGCATCCACGGAGGTGGCATTCGCCGTGACCGCAGCCGGATAGATGATCGGCGCATGGCTCTCCTGTGCAAACACAGCCACCACGCTGACACCCGCGTCTGCCACCGCATCGCTCGCATAGACGATCCCGAACGGCGCTTCCCCAGACGAGACCAGCGCCAGCGCCGCGCGCACATTGTCGGTCTGCGCCACTTTCGGCGATACGGCATCCCACTGCCCGAGGCTCATCAGCGCCTGTTTGCCGTAGACCCCCGCAGGCACTGAATCGACCAGCGCCATGGCGAGACGCTCGTCACCGAGCATCCCGGCCAGATCGGTCTTGGCATCAAGTTCGATCCTTGCGGCCGCGGCCCCGTGGGCCACCAGCACGAGGCGATTGCCGAGCAAGTCGTTGCGCGTTCCGGCTTTGATAAGATCCGCGGATTGCAGATAATCCATCCACTCGTTCGATGCGGAAATGAACAGATCAGCCGGCGCACCTTGCTCGATCTGCCGCGCCAGACTGGAACTGCCGGCGTAAGAGATGGTGACCACCTTGCCGGTCCGATCACGCCAGTCGGCCGCCACCTGATCCAGCGCGGTCTTGAGGCTCGACGCGGCAAACACCAGCACATCCCCGGCGCGCGCGGCTGCAGGCACCAGCAGACTTGCCAGAGCCAAGGCTCCAGCCAGAAGCCGTACCGGAAACCGGATTTTCGAGACCGCCATCAAACTGGCTCCTGACGCGTTACACCTCAACGGAGATACCAGCGCGCACCCGGACATGGCAATGGCAAGCCCGTTCGCCGGCCGGAGCCGAAGAGCGGACTGCGGCGGGGGGCGGACTACGCAGCACCAATGTCCTCCCCCGATAGCGTCAGGTCCGGCTAGCCGAACATGTCTGCGGTGATGCCCGCATACCAGCCCGCCGACTCCTCGTAATTGGCCTTGCGCAGCGCGGCGTCCTCGTCCATCTGGCTGACGAAACCCTGGGTCGAGGCAATCTTGCCATCGCCGGGCGCATACTGTGCGCCAACCTTGATGCTGTCGTCGGTCTCGATCAGGCTCCAGCAGGTGTTGGCATATTTCGCCGGAAACACTTTCGAGCCAACCAGATCACCGCGGATTGTCATGGCCGCCACCTTGGCCTGACTGTTGGCCGAGAAGCCTGATTTCGGCATGTCACCGGCAATACAGGCATCACCAATCACAAAGATCGACTCATCTACGGTGGAGCGCATGCTGTCGGGCTCGATCGGGCAAAATCCGCTGTCATTGGTCAGTCCGGCGCTGACCGCGATCTCGCCCGCCTTCTGTGCCGGGATCACGTTCATGAATGCGCCCTTGAACGTATCAAGGCCGGTCTCAACCGTTCCGGCGGCGACGTCGATGCTCTCGATGCCACCATGTATATCCGGCCCGTACCATTCGATCATGCCCGGGTAATGCTTTTCCCAGCCTTCCTGGAACACACCCTGCTTAGAAAACTTCGGCTTCGGATCGAGAATGATGACCTTTGCGTCCGTCAATCCCTTGGATTTGAGCACATGCGCCATCATCGAGGCCCGCTCATAGGGGCCGGGCGGGCAGCGGTATGGATTGGGCGGCGCCACCATCAGGATCTGCTGGCCATTCTCGATCGCATCGACCCCGGCTTTCAGCAGCTTGGTCTGCTCCCCCGCTTTCCAGGCATGCGGCGCGGCCTCGGAAAGCTCCTCCGAATAGCCCTCGACCGAATCCCAGATCAGATCGATTCCCGGCGCCACCACCAGCCGGTCATAGGGAACGGACGCACCATCCGCCATCGTCACAATCTTGTTGACGCGATCGACGCCGGTCGCCATGCCGGTCACCTTGGTAATGCCGTAGCTTGATTGCAGCGTGTCATAGCTGTGGGTGATCGATTCGAACGACCGGAAACCGCCGACATAGAGGTTGGAGTAAAAGCACGTGGTGTAGCTATCCGAGTTCTCGATCAGCGTCACATCGATGGCGCCATCGGAATCCTTGGCGATGTAGCGCGCCGCGGTCGCCCCGCCGGCGCCGCCGCCGATTACGACAACGCGTGGTTTTCCCTGGGCGCGAAGATAGGTTGGAAGCGTCAGCGCCGCAGCACTGGCTCCCGTGAAAAGTCCGAATTGGCGTCGTGTCAGCCCTGCCATGATATCCTCCCGGGTTGCAGGTTGCAGTTCATTGCGGATCCAGCGAACTGAAATAGGCCGCCAGCGCCGCGATTTCCTCGTTCGAGAGGTTTGCGACGCGCAATTTCATGACGTCATTTGACCGCACATTGGTGCTGTACTCAAACAGGGCCGTGACGAAATAATCCTTCGGAAGACCGACAATCGACGGAATCCCGTCCGCATGACCGGATGCCTGATGGCAGGTGACGCACTCACCGGCGAGATACTCGCCATAATCCGGGTCGCCGTCCATCTGCAGCACGATATCGGCAAAGCCGCTGACCGGACCGGAGGAAGCGGTGGCGTCGGCCACGGGATCGGCTGCAGGCGTTTGCTGTGTCGCGGTTCCAAGCCATGAGATCAGCGCCTGCCGGTCATCAGAATTGGCCATGCCGCGGAATGACATGCGGTTGCCCTTGATGAAATCCCGCGGCTTTTCGAGATACTGGTCGAGCGTGTCCGCGGTCCACACCAGCCCCGCCTCGCCGGCCGCCCGCATGCTTTCGGAATAGCGGAAATCCTCAAGGCTGCCCGCCACCCGGCCAAACAGCCCATCCAGGTGTGGGCCGACCCTGTGCTTGGCACCTTCGCCGATTTCGTGACAGGTCGCACACGGCTTGAACAGGTCCTGGGGCTCCGCTGCTGCTATCGCCCCGAACAGGCTGCCCGCGCCAACAAAAATGGCAGGCACCAGCAGGCGTAGAATCTTGATGCGCCCGTGGTGCCTGCCATGATCAAGCATTTCCTCTCCCCTCAGGAGCGTCTGACGGCCCCGCCTGTCAGTCGATTCCGCCTCCGGAATTCTCGTCACCCTCACCGTCCGGCGTCACGTCGATGACCTGAGCACGCGCTGTGATCTGGACCGGACCCGGCTTGCAGTCCGTCATGCAGGGTTCCCCCCCCTTGGCATAATGCGGCTCGCTCAACCGGTCGTCGGCCATGAAGTTCGCCTCATTCGGCAGACGCATCTCGGTGAAGTTTTCCTTCGACAGTTCGAACTCCTCATCCTCAACGATATCGTTAAGATACATCATATAGGCGGTCAGCGCATAGACGTCGTCATCAGACAGCGAGCGGGCATTGCCAAATGGCATCGCGCGGCGGACATAGTCGAACACCGTTGACAGGTAGGGCCAATAGGAGCCGATGGTCTTGACCGGTCGCTCCTTGAGCAGCGTGCCCTGACCACCCGCCAGCACTGGCCAGCGTCCAGCACCCTCGCCGAAATCGCCGTGGCAGACGGCGCAATTCTCCGCATAGATCGGATCACCCTGAGCCACGGTCCCCTTGCCGTCCGGCAATCCGGTGCCGTCGGGACGGATATCGATGTCCCAGGCCTCAACTTCATCCGGCATGGCCTTGCGGCCAAGTCCGTAAGCACCCTGGCTGGCTTCAACCGCCATCGCCATTTCAGGTGCCGGCTCTTCGGCAGCCGGCGCCGCTGCAGCGGTCTCCACCGGCTCGGCCTCTTTCGCGGTCTCCGGCGCGGGCTCAACCGCAGCCGCCTGCGCTGTCGAAAAGCTCTCCAGATAGGCGAGGATATTGACGATATCCTTGTCTTTCTTCAGCCCGGCAAAGGCCATCTTGGTGCCTTTGATCATCGCCTTCGGCTTGGTCAGATACTCGGTCAGACTGTCTGCATCCCAGACCAGGCCTTCCTCGCCGGCAGCGATCATCGCTTTTGAATATTTATAGCCCTCGGCGCCACCTGCGGTGCGTCCGAAAACATCGTTAAGCTCGGGGCCGACCTTGTGCTTGGCGCCATCCCCGACGGCGTGGCAGGCCGCGCATTTCTTGAACACTTTCTTGCCGGCCGCCACATCGCCATCGGCGAGCGACGGACCGGCGAAAGCTGTCATGGCCAGAACGGCAAGTGCCGCAGACTTAGGAAACTTCAACATTTTCAACCACCCCGTCGTTGTTGACGTGCCATGTCTGGATGCCATTGTTGTGATAGATCGAATTCTCGCCGCGCGCCGCGCGCAGCTCGTTCTTGGTCGGCTGAACCAGCCCCTGATCATCGATGGCACGTGACTGCAACAGCAGTTCTGACCCATCCCAGTTGATATCAAGATAGAACCGGTGCAGCGCCTTGGGCAGGCTCGGCCCGTCGATCCGCGCCGTCTGCCAGGTGCGTCCGCCATCAATTGTCACGTCAACGCGGCTGATGGTACCGCTGCCGGACCACGCTAGACCGGTGATGACCAACGGTCCCTTGCCATGCGTCACCGGCGCTTGCGGGCTCGGGCTGGTGATGACCGATTTCACATCCATCACCCAGGTGTGGCGGCGTGCCTTACCATCAGCAAGAAGATCGGTGTATTTCGACGTCTCTTCACGTTGGGCCCATGGTGCATCGCCAATTTCGAGACGACGAAGCCACTTGACCCACATGTTGCCTTCCCAGCCGGGAACGCAGAGCCTGAGCGGATAGCCCTGTTCGGGCCGCAATGCCTCACCGTTCATCTTGAAGGCGACAAGGCAATCATCCAGCGCCTTTTCCATCGGGATCGAGCGCGTCATCGCCGAAGCATCAGCGCCTTCCGCCAGCAGCCATTTGCCGCTGGTTTTCACGCCTGCCTCTTCAAGCAAATAACGCAGCGGCACTCCGGTATAGACCACGCAATGGATCATGCCGTGGGTGAACTGACAGCCATTGAGCTGCGAGCCGCGCCACTCCATGCCGCCATTGGCCGCACATTCGAGGAAATAGACTCGGTTTTCCCGCGGGAACCGCTTGAGGTCCTCCATCGTGAACACCAGAGGCGTGTCGACCAGGCCATGGATCATCAATCGGTGATCGGCAGGCGCAATCGTCGCGGTTCCGCCATGATGCCGCTCGAAGCACAGCCCGTTGGGCGTAATGATGCCGTCAAGCTCGTGCAGCGGTGTAAAGTTGATCGACGAGACCGGATCTGCGGTCAGCCACGGTACACTGCGGCGAACGACATCGGCTTCGAATTCCGAAGGCTTGCCGTAGGGCGCCACATCGACCCCCTCGCCGAGATAGCGGTTCCAGTCCTGTATCTCGGTGATCAGCGGGTCGCCGGCAGCCCGGGCCACCCCGGTGCCTGCCGCAACCGCAGCGCCACCCATCAGGCCTGCCTTGAGGAAGGAACGGCGGGACGCCGTCTGTCGGTCCTGTTTCGTGTCGGTCCGGTCTACCATGAGAACCTCCCGTGACATGTCTCCAGCGTCTGCATCTTTGTCTCCGTCGTCATCGCCGATCCATTGAGGACCAGCCATTCAAATCAAATCAGGGGTCACAGGATCACCCGGACAGCCGCAGCGCCCGGATCGAGCGAAACCACCGATTTTTTCGTGATGTAGTCTTCCATCAGGTCGTAGATGGCGGGGCCTTCGACCCCTTCATTGACCGAAGCCCAGCCGCCGACCGTGTAGGTCTTGTCAGCTTCCATCGGATCACCACTGCCGGTCAGCCGCATGTCGGTAATCCGCTCGCCCATACCGGCATTGGGTGTGCAACTGTAGGTAAAGCCGCCAACGCGCACCATGTCGCCACCCTGCTGCAGAAACGGGTCTTTATTGAACAAATTGTCGCAGACATCCTCCATGATGTCTTTCAGCTGCGCGCCGGTGAACTCCAGCCGGTAGACCGACGGGTAGCTCATCGAGGTTTCGGTATAGAGGTCATCAATGGTGATCTCGGAGCCCGGAAGCAGCGTCGTGCCCCAGCGGAAGCCCGGGGACAGCGCAATTTCGGTGTCGCGCTCTTCCATGATACCCTGGCAGATCAGGTCATCCCAGGTGCCGTTGAAATTGCCACGCCGGTAGAGCAGGCTGTCGGTCGTTCCGATAACGCGTTGCGTCTCGGCCTCGTAAGGCGCGCGTACCTCGTTGATCTTGGCCGCCATCTCCGCATCCGGCGTAATCACATCCGAGAAGACCGGGATCAGGTTCGAGCTGTAGCCAGTAACCTTGCCGTCCTTGACCTCCAGATCGATCCGGCCGAGATACTTGCCGTGCGAGCCCGACGACATCAAAAGCGTACCATCGACTTCAAGCGCAATCGGGGTGGCGTCGTGGGTGTGGCCGGTGACGATCACGTCAAGGCCGGTAACGGTCGAAGCGATCTTGCGGTCGACGTCAAAACCGTTGTGCGACAGCATGACCACGATCTCTGCGCCCTCGGCCCGCGCGGTATCGACATTGGCCTGCAACACTTCCGGACGAATGCCAAATGACCATTTTGGAAACATCCAGCTCGGATTGGCGATCGGTGTGTAGGGCATGGCCTGGCCGATGACGGCAACCTTGACGCCGCCGCGCTCGAAATAGGCTGTCGGCTCGAACGCCGGCTCGTCCCATTCCGCATCAAAGATGTTGGAGGCCAGAAATGGGTAACCCATCGCATCGACCAGTTCGAGGAAGCGGTCTTCGCCGAAGGTGAACTCCCAGTGCCCGGTCATGGCATCGGGCTTGAGCAGCTTCATGCACTCGACCATGTCCATGCCATTGGTCTTCAGCGAGGTGTAGGAGCCCTGCCAGGTGTCGCCGCCATCAAGAAACAGCACCTTGTCATCGCCACGTTCGGCGCGGATTGCCTTGACCAGTGTCGCTGTACGATCGAGTCCGCCAAGCTGGCCATAGGTACGGGCCAGGTCGACATAATCGACCATCGTATGGGCATAGGCGTAGGGGCTGCCCTTTTCGATGTCGAAATAATTCAGAAATTCTTCAGCTACCAAATGCGGCGGTACGCCGGCATAGGCACCAACACCGATATTGGTATCCGGCGGACGGAAGAACACCGGCTTGAGCTGTGCGTGACAATCCGTGAAATGCAGCAGCGTCACCTGGCCCTTGGAATCGAATTTGAGCAGATCGTCCTGCGTCAGCTTCTGCTGCGCCAGCGCCCGGGTCGGATTGGCGCCCAGACCGGCAGCCCCCAGCACAAAACCGGCATTCAGTGCATATTGCAGAAAATCTCGCCTGGTATGCATTTCATTCTCCATTCGGGCGGAAAACGGACGAGCGAACCCGCTCCGGCGCAAGCCAGAATCCGCATTTTCAATGTATTTCAATCAGTTAACGCAAAACCATCTCGGTGTACCGGCCAAAGCCGGTTCTTGCGCAGCATCATCATTCCAGCGTCATGGCGGATCCGGCCGGACTCCGCGGCGCTTGAGGAGCCGGAGGCGGCAACCGCCTCCGGCAAATTCAAAGCCTATTGGCGAACCGACGGGGTCTCGACCGAAAGGCCGGTGCCACGCCATGTCACATAAGTCTCCAGCGCCATCAGATCATCCGAGAATGCCTTGGGCTGTTCTGCACGGGTATCACGGATGCAGCCCCGAAAGCGCTGATGCAGCGATGTCAGGCCATTCTTGAGCCGGTAAGTCGGAAACCCGTTGACCTGCCCCTGGCTCAGATGGTCGGCGCGGATCATCTTGCCCATTGCGGTCTCGTGACAGCTCGCGCAGGCAAGATTGAGCTGGCCGGTGCGGGTGTAATAGACGTCCTTGCCCTTATCCCACCACGACTGCATGTCGCCTTCCGTCAGATCAATCTCAACCGGCATGCCAAGCGACTGATGCTTGATATAGGCCGTCAACTCGCGCTGCCCGTTCTTGTTGAAGGGAAGCGCTTCCGCCCCCATCTGCTCGGTCAGGCACTTGTTGATCTGCAGCTCGACATTGATCGGTTTGCCCGAATCCGCATCCCATTTCGGGTAATGCGCGCCGACGCCCTTCATGCTCACCGAAGCATCCTCATGGCAGGTTGCGCATGACTTACCTTCAGAACCCATCACGGTGTTCCACATCGCCTCGCCGTCTTCGACAGCGATCAGGCCCGGGTTCTCGAAGGTATCGCGCTCAAGATCGCGTGTTTCCGCCGAGCGAAACAGCCAGCCTGAATACACTTCGTCAAAGGGGTGGCCTTCAGGTGCCGCTGTGCGGGTGACAATCGGCACACCATCGATCTCGAGCGTGTCATCAACGGGATCGGCCCAGACCGGACCGGACCCCGCAAACGAGGCCGCCAACACAACACCGGCTAGTAAAAGTCTTTTCATAACAGTCTCCGTCCTCCCGGGATCTCCCTTGCACGAACTCCCTCGCGCTCAGGCCCCCTCCCAAAGTTATTTGACTTCGATCGGTGCCTCGGCCTCGTAAACCGACCCGTCATCGTCAAGCCAAGTGAACAAGAACACACCGCTGGCGGGCACTTTGGCGTTGAACTCGAAATACGGATTAGCGGAAATCGCCGGATCCAGATCACATTCGAAAACAAGTTCACCTTCAAAGGTGCAGGTGAACTTGTTGATGATCCTGCGCGGGATCGGGTTGCCTTCTTTGTCCTTGCGCTGGCCAGATTCCATCTCGTGGCTGATCAGCGTCTTGATGGTGATTACCTCACCGGCCGAAGCCGACTTGGGCACCTTGATGCGTGGTTTTGATGCCATTTTTCTAAATCCTGTCCTGGCTCAGCCGCCGCAGCCGCCGATGGTTACCTTGACTTGCTTCTTGTCCATGTAGAAAGAGCCATCCTTCATCTTCGCAACCGCGATGACGTTCTGGGTCTTGGCAAGACGCATGCGGGTCGTTGCAAGTGCTTCCCCGCTCATTTCCGTGAAGTGAAAGGTGGCGACCGCCGGGCTGGGGTTTCCATCGGCAAAAATGATCACGGATTCGACCAGATCATCACCTTCCATGGCGCTATCGACGCTGATCGACACCGGCACGGTGTTGCCGTTCTCGGCAATTTCGGGCGCGGTCAGTGTAATTTTGCCTTCGGCAGGCATTGCGCCGCCAGCAAAATCCATCACCATCTTTTCGGCTTCCTCGGCCGAAGCCAGAGCCGGTGTAATCCGGGCGCCGGTGATCGCGAATGCCGCGACACCCGCCGTCAGTCCTAAGACTTTTCGTCTTGTCAGTTGCATTGGTTTCGAGCTCCTTTGCTCCGGTTTATTCCTTGAGTGTGCCGAGATAGGCCACAACGTCCTCAACCTGCTGCGCAGAGAGGATCGTCTCGCCCACAAGGCTTTCCCTCACGTGCTTTCCGACTTCCAGCGAGTAAAAGCCGGGCATGACGGTCTCTTCAGTAAAGATCTGCTTGGAATTGGCCACGATGGCGCGCAGCATCGGCTCTTCCCAGCGATCCGCCACACCTTCAAGAGAGGGGCCGACATCACCATGAAACTGCTCGCCCGCCATATCCGGGTTGGCGTGG
>Ga0209344_10000620_pt1 | contig 57338 bp, 54 predicted proteins | sample Cruoilmetagenom6_FD_187293 | JGI IMG/M metagenome (GOLD analysis project Ga0209344, IMG submission 187293) | Oil polluted marine microbial communities from Coal Oil Point, Santa Barbara, California, USA - Santa Barbara Oil Seep Sample 6 (SPAdes)... | ecosystem: Environmental > Aquatic > Marine... | reverse complement strand
ACGGCTACCGCGGGGCGAGCTTGCAAATGATCGCTGATCGAGCCGGTCTCCCCAAAGCCAATATTTTGTACTACATGGGCAGTAAGCAAGCGCTTTATGTGCGACTGCTTAACCGCATGATGCATCGTTGGAACGAAGTGCTCGAGGACATTACTCCGGATAGTGATCCCGCGACGGTACTCAGTGATTTTATTCGCACTAAAATGGTGCTGGGGCAGCGCTACCCCAAAGGCTCAAAACTTTTTGCGGCGGAAATTTTAGCCGGTGCTCCCTTCTTAAGTGATTATTTGGCGGGAGAGCTACGCGATTGGGTGTCCTCTCGTGCCGCGATCATTCGACAATGGTCTGCCCAGGGAAAAATGGATGCTGTCGACCCGCGCTGGCTGATTTTCCTAATTTGGTCTGCCACCCAGCACTACACTGAATATAGTGCCCAGGTTGGCGGTATTCTAGGCCGTGATGCGTTAACAGAGGAGGATCTTGAATCCATCTCCACCTTTCTTGAGCACGTTATTCTAAAAGGCTGCGGCATCACTGGCTCCGCGCCCAATTCTGCGCCTAACAACAGTGCAGACGCCCACAGTGCGGGGAATTGACCTCACATGAGCGCTTTGCCTATTGAGCAGTATCTTGATCAGCTTAAAGACGTCTTGGCTAGCCATAATCGGCTGATGCTGATTGCCCAGCCGGGGGCGGGTAAAACCACCCGCGTGCCGCTCTGCTTACTTGAAGAAGAGTGGGTCAAAGGGCACAAGCTACTGTTACTGGAGCCACGGCGTGTAGCTGCGCGATTGGCGGCCAGCTTTATGGCACAGCAATTGGGTGAAGACGTTGGTCAAACGGTGGGATATCGCATGCGCGGTGACAGCTGTGTGAGCGCGCAAACCCGCTTGGAAGTAGTGACCCAGGGCGTGCTCACCCGCATGCTGCAAGATGACCCGCTGCTAGAAGGCGTTGCTGGGATTATTTTTGATGAGTTTCACGAGCGCAGTTTAGACGCCGATTTGGGCTTGGCGCTAACGCTGGATGTGCAGACCAGTATTCGCGATGATTTGCGCCTGCTGGTGATGTCGGCAACCCTAGATGTCGAAGCGCTCAAGCGGGTGTTGGGCGAGCAGGTGCCTGTTATTGAGTGCCATGGGCGCCAGTATCCGGTGACAACAGCTTATCGACCTTCACTAAGCGGTGAAGAGAGTGCCCGCCACGCGCTTCGGGTGGTTGAAGAGGCGCTGTCACTGCCCGATGCCCAGGACATACTGGTCATCTTGCCCGGTGTCGCTGAGATTAATCGCTTAGTGCAAGTACTGGAAAAGACATTTCCTGATCTGGCGATTCGACCACTGCACGGCAGAATGAGTATTGCTGAACAGCAGTCAGCCCTGGCGGCGAACACATCCAAGCAGCGAATTATTGTCTCCACCGCGATCACCGAGTCGAGCATTACCGTGGAGAGGGGGAATGTGGTGATTGACGGTGGCCTGGAGCGAGTGCCGCTTTTTCAGCCGCGTACCGGGCTAACCCGTTTAACGACCCGGCGGATCAATCGCGCCAGTGCTGATCAGCGTCGGGGGCGTGCAGGGCGCCAGCGGGAAGGCAGTTGCTTTCGGCTCTGGGTCCAGGAGCAAACGTTGGCACCTTATGGTGAGCCGGAAATTCAGCAGGCGGATCTCTCTTCGCTAGTGCTCGAACTGGCGTGTTGGGGCGTCGCCTCACCCCAATCGCTAAGCTGGGTAACGCCCCCGCCGGAGGGAGCCTGGCGCAGTGGCCAATCACTGCTCCAGCAGTTAGGCGTGTTAGATCACGAGCACAAGCTTACTCCTCTAGGTAGTCGCTGTGCCAAGTGGCCAGTTGAACCGAGAGTTGCTGTGATGCTGGAGCGGGCTTCAGAGTTTAATGCTGTGCCACTAGCCTGTGGGGTGGCGGCACTCCTTGAAGAGCGCGACAGCAACGAGCGATCCCTGCATGATATGTTAGCACTGCGTCTTCGTCAGCCTAAACGCTTCCCCAGTTGGCATCGCGAAGCGCTTAGGCTGGCTAAACGAGCTGGAGCGGCACTTAATAAAGCCGTTCTAGTTCCACTTGGGCCACTCTTAGCGCTGGCATACCCTGAGCGCCTTGGCCAGTCAATAGAGCCGGGTAAGTTTCGGCTTGCCAATGGTAAAACCGCTACGCTGCCGTTAAACGATACGTTGGCGCATCAAGCCTATGTTGTCGCCGTCGCATTAAATGGCGCGGCTGGCGACCAGGCGCGGATCATCTCAGGCGAACCGTTATCACTTGAGTCGCTGCTTTCGCTATATCCTGGTATTCGCCAATGGCAGCCACGAGTTGCGTGGTCGCAAGAACAGGGCCGTTTAATGGGTGAAGAGGTGCAAGCACACGGCAGCCTCGTCATTGCCAAGAGACCTTTAGCAGACTTACCTGAGGAGGCGGTGAAAGAGGCGCTATTGAATGCACTACGCCAGCGGCCCGAGCAGTTATTTGGCGATAATTTACAGCAGTTGCGCGGGCGAATGGCGCTACTGCGCGAGTACCAGGGTGACGAGTGGCCCGATTGGTCGAAGCCTGCGCTATTAGCCTCATTAGAGAGCTGGCTAGCCCCTTACCTGATCGGTATTAAACGGTTGAGTCAAATTGAGAAATTGCCGCTAGAACGCTATTTGCTCAATTCACTGACCTGGGAGGCACAAAATGAATTCGAGCGGTTAACCCCGTTAGCGCTTGAGGTTCCTAGCGGCAAGCGGGTTGGCTTGGACTACCTGCCGTGTCTTTCCCAGCGGCCGCCTGTGTTAGCGTTGAAACTGCAAGAGGCCTTTGGCTGTCGGGTAACGCCCACCGTTATTGATGGTGCCGTTGCCGTAATGATCCATCTGCTTTCACCCGCGCGCCGGCCTTTGCAAGTCACCCAAGACTTAGTTAGTTTTTGGCAGAAGGGTTACCCCGAAGTACGCAAAGAGATGCGCGGTCGCTATCCAAAGCACCCTTGGCCTGAAGACCCATTGACAGCACCCGCTACCGCGCATACCAAGCGAAAGGCGTGACCGGTTTCGCTACCCACACTTTGATAATTACTCGCCGCGCTTTTCCGGGATTTCATCGGGAATGCGATAGCGCACGCCATCTACGCGTTCTTCCTCATAGCGTTGATTCTCTTCTTCAGGCACCACGCCGATGACGGTTTCCTGAGACCCATCCGGCCAAGTGTAAGTCGTACAGCCTGCCAGTAGCAGTGGAATAATCACAAACAGTGTGATGGGTAAGGCGAGGTGGGGCTTGAGCATAAGGCACTCCATTGGGTGGCGCTGATCCTGAGAATTAGCTGAGTATGTCATATTGAGAAACTATAGGTGGTCATTTACGTGGCTGTAAATGCTTATATAGGCCTATGATTATAGAAGCTAACCCTTCAGTCTTAGATAGATACGAGAGCCAAAAAAACGGAGGTAGTATGTGGTCTGTAATCAAGTCAGTGTTAGCAGCCCTGCTAGGCGTTCAAAGTAATCAAAAGCGGGAAGAGGATTTTAGCAGTGGCAGGCCCGCGGCCTACCTCGTTACGGGGGTGGTGATCACGCTACTGTTCGTTTTGATGCTTATTTTTTTGGCCATGTTTGCGGCCCGCTGAAAAGCGTTGATAGCGTTAAAGAAGCAAAGCGTGACGAATCGCACATATTTTCTATACTGCTAATATCTCATTTCATCCTACCCTAATCTAACGATAAGAAATAACAACAATAAAACTGGAGGTCTCTATGCGTTCACGGTGGTGGCTAATGGCCGTATCCCTTGCTGCAAGTGGATCGCAGGCTCAAACGAACGGTTGGAACATGCCTGTCGGCGTTACCGATGTGAGTAGCGATATTTACGGCCTGCACATGACCATATTTTGGATATGTGTCGTGATTGGATTGGTGGTGTTTGGGGCAATGTTCTACTCCCTGTTTCGCTATCGCCATTCCAAAGGTGCAAAGGCCGCCCACTTTCATGAGCACACTAGTGTGGAAGTGTTATGGACAGCTATCCCTGTCTTGATCCTGGTGGGTATGGCGGTGCCTGCCACCGCAACTTTAAAAAACATGTACGACTCATCAGACGCTGAGCTGGACGTAATGATCACCGGCCAGCAGTGGCGTTGGCGTTATGAATACCTGGGGGAAGATGTGGCATTCACCTCCAATATGAGTACGCCGAGAACGCAAATCAGTGGAGAAGAAACTCGCGGAGAGCACTATTTACTAGAGGTTGATGAGCCGCTGGTGCTGCCGATAAACCGTAAAGTACGCTTTCTTATGACCTCAGATGACGTTATTCACTCTTGGTGGGTGCCGGATTTAGCGGTTAAGCAAGATACGATTCCCGGCTTTATTAATGAAAACTGGGTGAAGATCAATGAGCCGGGTATTTACCGCGGGCAGTGCGCGGAGCTGTGTGGTATCGACCACGGCTTTATGCCTGTGGTGGTGCGCGCCGTGGAGGAAGAAGAGTTTGATGGCTGGCTGGCTGAGCGTAAAGAGGCTGCTGAACAGGAAGCCATGGGGGTTGACCGTGAATGGGCAATGGATGAACTCGTGGAGCGCGGCGAATCGGTGTACCAATCGATCTGCTCCTCTTGTCATCAGGCCGAAGGTCAAGGCTCGCCACCCGCCTTCCCCGCGTTGGCGAATAATGAACAGCTCATCAATGATATGGATTGGCATTTAGATAAGGTGGTCAACGGTGTATCGGGTGCCGCTATGCCTGCTTTCCGTAGCACTTTAAACCCTGTTGAGATAGCGGCTGTGGTCACCTATACGCGTAACGCTTGGGGTAATGATACGGGTGATGTAGTGCAACCCTCTGCAGTAGCTGAGTTAATTGCCCAGTGATATTGGTTTGCCACTCAATCAGACAACAACAATATTTTGGAGAGACACATGGCGCCCAAACTACCTCCTCAGCCACCGCTGCAACATAGCACCACGGCCGTCGCCGATGGGCAGTCCCATGGACATGCTGCGCCGCCGAAAGGCATTTTTCGCTGGCTACTGACCACCAATCATAAAGAGATTGGCACCCTTTATTTGATTTTTTCGCTAACCATGTTTTTCATCGGTGGGATATTCGCCCTCGTGGTTAGGGCGGAACTTTTCCAGCCTGGGCTGCAACTGGTTGAACCTGAATTTTTCAACCAGATGACCACCATGCATGGCTTGATTATGGTGTTTGCTGCGGTAATGCCTGCTTTTACCGGCTTAGCCAACTGGATGATACCGCTACAGATTGGCGCGCCAGATATGGCGTTGCCGCGACTGAATAACTTCAGCTTTTGGCTTCTTCCTGTTTCATTCACACTGCTACTTTCAACGCTACTAATGCCTGGCGGCGGTCCTAATTTTGGCTGGACGTTTTATGCGCCGCTGTCAACGAATTTTGCTCCACCTTCGACAACCTTCTTTATTCTTGCGCTACATATTGCCGGTATTAGTTCCATTCTTGGTGCCATCAACATCATCGCGACCATTTTAAATATGCGTGCGCCTGGTATGCGTTTAATGGATATGCCGCTATTCGTATGGACATGGCTAATTACCGCTTTCCTATTAATTGCGGTAATGCCGGTGCTAGCGGGTGTTATCACGATGATGTTGATGGATATCAACTTTGGCACTAGCTTCTTTGACGCAGCAGGCGGTGGGGATCCAGTGTTGTTCCAGCATCTATTCTGGTTCTTTGGGCATCCCGAAGTATACATCATGATTCTGCCCGCCTTTGGGATTGTTTCAGCGATCATCCCCACCTTCGCGCGTAAGCCTCTGTTTGGTTACGCTTCCATGGTGTACGCCACGGCGGCCATTGCACTGCTGTCATTTTTAGTCTGGGCACACCATATGTTTATAGTGGGTCTACCTTTGGTGGCAGAGCTGTTTTTCATGTATTCCACCATGCTGATCGCTGTGCCAACCGGCGTGAAGGTATTTAACTGGGTAACCACACTTTTTCGTGGCTCGATTAGTTTTGAATCGCCGATGCTATTTGCTCTGGCCTTCGTGGTGCTGTTTACCATTGGTGGTTTTTCAGGGCTTATGCTGGCGATCGCACCGGCAGATTTTCAGTATCACGATACCTACTTCGTCGTTGCCCACTTCCACTATGTGTTAGTCCCGGGGGCGATCTTTGCGATTATGGCGGGGGTCTATTACTGGCTGCCTAAATGGACCGGGCATTACCCTAATGAGAAGCTGGCCCAGTGGCACTTCTGGTTCTCGATTATTGGTGTCAATCTAACTTTCTTCCCAATGCACTTTGCGGGCTTGGCGGGAATGCCGCGGCGGATCCCTGACTACGCCCTTCAGTTTGCGGACTTTAATTTACTCTCAAGCATCGGTGCCTTCTTCTTTGGCGCATCTCAGTTGCTATTTGTGTTGGGCGTCATACTTTGCGTGCGCGGCGGCAAAAAAGCGCCAGCAAAAGCCTGGGAGGGTGCAGAGGATTTAGAGTGGACAGTGCCTAGTCCAGCACCACTGCACACGTTTGAAGAACCACCAGTGTTTCACCGTACGTCTCATTAAGATGGCATAAACCACACGGGTCATTGGGCCTAAGAGGTATTATGGACGATCAAGAGCAGGCCAGCGTGGGAGTGCGCCGCACGGTCATTAGGACAGTCGCCGTACTGGTCGGTATGTTCGGGTTTGCCTTTGCTTTAGTGCCGCTTTATGACGTTTTTTGTCAAATTACCGGCATTAACGGCAAAGTGGATGCCACAGCTCAAAGCATTGTGCATGAGGAGGTGGATGAATCGCGTTATATAAACGTGCAATTTATTACCCGGGGCAGCCCAGGCCTGCCGTGGCAGATGAGCGTTGAAATGCGCCAGATGAGCGTGCATCCAGGCCAAATGGCGGAAGTCGATTTTACTTTTACCAATAATAGTCCCAGTGAAAGCTGGGGGCGGGCAGTACCTAGCGTGTCTCCCTCTACTGCCACCACACATTTACGCAAAATCAGCTGTTTTTGCTTTCAAGAGCAACACTTGCAGGGTGATGAGCGTTTAACTATTCCTTTGGTATTCCAGTTATCTCGTGATCTACCTACAGATATTAATACCATTACGCTGGTATATACCCTGTATCCGGTCGAGCATACGATTCAAAGCGCTTCACTAGATAACATGCTTAATCATAGTTCTAAGAACAGTACTAAGAGCGATCTCCAGATCTATCTCAAAAACGATCCCAAAAACAATAAAGCGGCGGGAGAAGCGATATGAGCAGTGGTAGCTATTATGTTCCGGCGAGTAGCCGATGGCCTGTTCTCGGCTCGGTTGCCTTAGGCGCCATGATGGTCGGCACGGGTATTAAACTCGTTTACGACACCGGGCTACCGCTGGTGTTAATCGGCGTGGTGGGCATTCTTGCGGTGATGGGGCTCTGGTTCCGTGACGTCATTAGTGAGTCTCGTGGTGGGCTTTATGACGAGCAGATGGATCGCTCATTTCGCTGGGGGATGGGCTGGTTTATTTTTTCGGAAGTAATGTTTTTTGCCGCCTTTTTTGGCGCGCTGTTTTATGTACGCATGTTTGCTATTCCATGGTTAGGTGGTGAGGGGGCAAAAGGTGTTTCTGCATTACTGTGGCCCGATTTTGTCGCCACGTGGCCTTTGCTAAATCCACCAGACACATCCATTGCCGGCCCTGAACAAGTCTTTAGCCCGTGGCAACTGCCTCTCGTCAATACGCTGATTTTGATAACTTCCAGCATCACGCTCACCGTTGCTCACGAAGCTTTAAAAGTGGGTGACCGGAAAACATGCCGCAACTGGTTAACGGGAACTGTGCTATTGGGTTGCTGCTTTATCATGATCCAGGGTATCGAATATTACGAGGCCTACGCCCATTACGGCATTACCTTGGAAGCCGGGATTTTCGGAGCCACATTCTTTATTTTAACCGGCTTTCATGGTGTGCACGTGATTATCGGCACGCTGATTTTAGCCGCTATGCTGGTACGCATTATAAAGGGGCACTTTGGCGACGAAAACCATTTCGGTTTTGAGGCTTCTTGCTGGTATTGGCACTTTGTTGATGTGGTGTGGGTTGGGCTGTTTATTTTTGTCTACGTCTTATAACGGCATTAGCCTAACTGGCCCGACCAATAGCCGAAAATAATGAGGGCCATGAGCAGACAGGCTAATCCAATTCTCCATTTGAGAGAGAGTAATAGGCGGCGGGAAGAGACGTTATCTCTAATCAGGAAAATGGCGCCTGCGGCCAAGCTGATAACCATCGCAATAAACACGGCGGCAATGAGTAGTTGTAACCACATGATGAATCCCTCTCGACAATGGCGTTTTTATGGTTGGTATCTGTTTTGGAGTTTGCTGGTGGCGTTAGGTATTAGTTTAGGACTATGGCAGTGGGAACGGGCAGATGACAAGCGATTAGCCATCGCCGTTCGCGATGCTGCCCCTGCCTTAGTGCAGCCTACCGAGCAGCCAGCGCAAGGCGCCCAGGTAACGTTGCGTGGGCAGTATTTGGCGGAGCAAACGCTCTATTTGGATAATCGCGTTGTAGACGGAAGAGTGGGGGTGGCCGTACTAACCCCGCTGCGTGATAGTTTCGGTCAGCTTTGGCTGGTACAGCGTGGCTTCTCAGCCACCGGGCCGCGTCGCGAAACGCCGCAGACAGCTACGCCCAATGGTACGGTCGAAGTGATAGGCGAGTGGCAGGAGGTTCAGTCCGGCGGGCCGCTATACGGCGAAAATAGAGAAGGGGTAAGGCTACAGCAGCTTAGTCTTGAACCCTGGCACGATTCGCTAGGCGCGTTTAGTTACCCAGGCTGGTTGCACGCCAGCGAAGGCGATGGAGTCTTGACCCCATGGTGGGAGGCCAATGTGATGCCGCCCAGTCGGCATATGGGCTATGCCTTTCAGTGGTGGGGGCTGGCACTGGCGGCCTTGATAGTTATGTTTATTGGCGGATATAAACTGCGTCGCGACGGCGCTGATAAAAAAGTGTTAGTTAATAAAAATAAACAGAGGTGAAAAGTATGCAGGACGCCAAATATATTCGCCGTCAGCGGCTCAAGCTAATCCTTATTTTTGTCGTTTTTGCGGCGCCCATGGTGGCTGCTTGGGGAATGGTCGAGTTACGCATCGGTATTCCAGATCGCCATACCGCTCACGGAAATGTGGAGCTGGAATTGCCCATGCTTGACGAATGGCCTTTAACAACAGCGGCGGTCAATAACCAAGAGGAGTGGATATTGGCCTTTGACTGTGCTCAGCAGTGCGAACAACGTAAGGACGAGTTTTGGCGTTTACACCGTGCTTTAGGGCGCGAGGCGCCGAGGTTGACCCGTTTACGGATTGGCGGGGATCCCGAACCACTACCAGGAGAAACGACCAGCGAATGGCAACACTTGCCCCCGTGGCATCAAGCCAATTCGGTTTGGTTGTTTGACCCAATGGGGCGACCAGCACTGGCCTTTGAGGCCAACGTAGCCACTAAGTATGTGCTTGAGGATATCCAGCATCTACTTAAAGTGAATCCTCAATAAAGCGCGCTAACCTCTGCTGTTAAGGAAACGCCATGCACGATTCATTTGAGCGCCGCTTGCGCTGGTTAGTGCGATTAACACTGCTCGGCACTCTGTTTACTACCGTAGTGATGCTGGTAGGCGCCTGGACACGCTTAGTCGATGCTGGTTTAGGTTGTCCTGACTGGCCAGGTTGCTACGGCAAATTATTGGTTCCCGATAATGATCTCGCCACGCTTCGCCATCCCGATGTGCCGTTGGAGCCCTTTAAAGCGTGGGTAGAAATGGTGCATCGCTATATAGCAACGCTGCTCGGATTGGTGGTCATTAGCGTTGTAGCCTTGGGCTGGCCGTTGCGACATCGTCGCGATTACCCGTGGCGCCTAAGCTTGATTCTGCTGGTGGTTATTTTGCTTCAGGGCGCCTTTGGTGCCTTCACTGTTACGCTCAAGCTATGGCCTCAAGTCGTTACCCTTCACCTACTGGGCGGTTTGAGTGTATTGCTGCTGTTCTTTTGGCTGCATCTTCGCTTACGCCTCGCCGTGGCGCCAAGGCCTACTAGTGAGCCTCGGCGAGTTAATGCGTGGTGGGGTGTTGCGGCATGTTTACTGGTAGTGCAATTGGCTCTCGGCGGCTGGGTGTCCAGCAATTATGCAGGCATTGCCTGCCAAGGTTTTCCTACTTGTAATGGACAGTGGATACCCACCATGGATATCAGCGAGGGTTTTCATCTCACCCAGACTGTGGGGCCCAATTACCTACATGGGCATTTACATGCCGATGCACGTACCGCGATTCAAGTGACTCATCGCCTGGGGGCATTGTTGCTTGGTGTCGGGCTAATAGCGCTATGGTGGCGTTATCGGCATTGGCAGAGTGTTGTAAGGCCGCTAGCAATTGTTGTCGGTTTGTATGCGCTGCAGGCGGCATTGGGGGTGGCCAATGTGGTGCTTTGGTTGCCGCTATGGCTGGCTCTTCTTCACACAGCAGGCGCCATTGCGCTGGCCGTCGGGCTTGTGTGGGCCTGGTGGCGTTGGCGCTACCAAGAGTCTGGCGTTTACTCAACGACGACTCATTCACCGTATAACAACGTTATCGCTCAATAAAAGGGAAGCATGCCATGCGAAATATAACAATGACGCTACCCACGGCAGTGCCTTCTATGGTGTGGGGCTGGAAAGAGCTGCTGGGCCTGTGCAAAATGAAAGTTGTTGCCGTTATGTTGGTGTGCACTGCCGTAGGCATGGCATTAGCCACCCCGGGCCTACCGCCATTGACGAACGTTATTCTTGGTTTAGCGGGTATCGGTTTGGCCTCTTGCGGTGCAGCAGCTTTTAACCATGTCATAGACCGCCACTTGGATGCGGTCATGACCCGAACGTCTCGCCGTCCTGTGGCAAGTAAGCGGCTGCCCGTGGCGGTTGCGCTAGGTTGGGCGTGCTTGCTTTCGGTCGCGGGTGTTGCGCTATTGGCATGGCAGGTTAACCATTTAACGGCTGCGCTAACCTTTGCTTCCTTAATTGGTTATGCACTGATTTATACCGCTTTTTTAAAACGGGCGACACCACAAAATATCGTTATCGGCGGGGTGGCTGGTGCTGCACCGCCGCTGCTGGGATGGGTCGCTATTACTGGGCAAATTACCCCCGAGCCTTTGCTTTTAATGCTGATTATTTTTGCCTGGACGCCACCACATTTCTGGGCGCTGGCGATTCATAAGCGCGATGACTACGCGCGGGCAGGTATCCCTATGCTGCCTGTTACCCACGGCATTCCTTTTACACGGCTACAAATTTGGCTGTATGCATGGTTAACAGTGTTAACCACACTATTGCCTGTGATGATAGGTATGAGTGGCGCACTATATCTATTCATCGTGGTATGTCTTAATGCCCGCTTTATGGTCTGGAATTGGCGAGTGTGGCGTGGGCAGGATCCTGCGGCTCCCATCGGTGCGTTCTGGTTCTCGATACGCTACCTATTGGGTGTGTTCGGAGCGTTAATACTTGATCACTACGCTGCAACGCTGGTTTGGTAATTCTGCCCAGCGAATGATCAGTGGGGCATCCATTCAGCTAGCTAAATGAAACTCAATTCTGGATGCCATTGGCATAATGGTGGTATAAGGGTGTACAATTTTCGTCAAGTAATTTATTCGCTTAATGAGGAGTTTCATGAACTCAACGGTAGCGTTGGTATTACTCATCGTAGCGATTGTAGTCATTGTAGGGTTGTGTTTCTACGCATGGTCGTTACGCAAAGAGGTAGGTCGTCGAGAAGCTTATCGTCGCGATGAAGATGCTCGTGCTCAACAAAATAGCTTAGACAACCTAGATTATGTAGCAAGCGCGCTGGTTCAGGAGCAGGTCGATATTACCGAGGGTGCCTGGCGTTGTAAGGTGCTACTTGAGATCATTGATCCTAGTTTGACGGAACGAACTGAATTTAAAGCATTTGCCGAGCATTATAGCCGCACTCAGCACTTGAATACCCATACCGCCCGTCAACAATTGTCCCCCCGAGAGCGTATGCAGGAAGACAAAGAGCGGTTGATGGTAGAAAATGAGATGCGCGATGCTGTATTAGAGTCTGCTCGGGCAGTGCTGAAATGGCGTTCCCAAGGCAGTAAAGCGCTGCATTAATGACTGGTTTTGAGCGGTTTAAGCCGCCCAAAAGCATAGCAAACTATTTTTTAGTGCCCATTGCGGCAATTTTGCTATGCTGAAGGATGTCGGTATTGGCAAGAAGTTGATATCTTGGCATTGTTGTCTTTCAGCGCGTAAGCGTTAATGATGGGCACACCGTCTTGTATTTACTGGGTGATGAGCATTTAGTACACAGATATTAGTATTGATAGCTTGGCGCAAAACTGGTGATACAGGACAGGCGAAAAATGGATGCTCTCGCAAATAAGAAGCATTGGACAGATTTGGTCATTATGACCATTTCAGCATTGGATCAAGAAGGAGTCTTGCATGAAAAAATCAACGACTGGTTTGCTAATCGGTTCTGCACTGGTAGTTGGCCTTTCTGGCTGTGCCAGCTCGGCCTCACAGTCTTCCGGCCAAGCAAGCGCTAGTAGCGACCGCAGCTGGTACCAGCATCCTGCGGTATGTGGTCTGGCCGGCAGTGTTATCGGTGGCAGCATTGGCTACGCCACCAGCAGTAGTTCTGATGAAGAGAGCGGTGCTGCTACTGGTGCTGTTGCCGGCGCTGCTATCGGCGGTCTGCTATGTGCTGATCGTACGCCTGAGCCGGTTGCTCCTCAGTGCCCGAGCTATGGTGAAGTGCCTGCTGGTGTTGCAGTTGACGCCGAAGGTTGCCCGTTGGATTCTGACGGTGACGGCGTGCCGGACTACCGTGATCAGTGCCCAGGCACACCTGCTGGCGTTGAAGTGAATGCCAATGGTTGCCCGCTTGATTCCGATAACGACGGTGTGCCTGATTACCGTGATCAGTGCCCGAATACGCCTGCTGGCGTAGAAGTGAACGCCCTGGGTTGCCCAGATAGCGTTGTGCTACGTGAAGTTAACTTCGAATTTGACTCTGCGCAGTTGACTTCCACCGCGCAGGATGTATTGAACGGTGTTGCTGAGCGTCTGGTTAGCAATCCTGATGTTCGCGTAAGCATCGAAGGACACACTGATTCACGCGGTTCTGACGAGTACAACAAAAACTTGTCACAAGAGCGTGCTCAATCTGTTGCTAACTACTTAGCAAGCCGTGGCGTTGAAGCTAACCGTATGCGTGCCGTAGGTTACGGTGAAGAGCGTCCGATCGCTTCTAACGAGACTGAAGAAGGCCGCTTCCAGAATCGTCGCGTTGAACTGGATGAGTGGAACTAAGTTTACTTATCTTCTGAGGTTTGCTGTATGGCAATAAAATGCTAGCGGTATTCCACAGGTAAATAAACGGGAGGCTTATGCCTCCCGTTTTTATTTTAAGCCGTCAGCAAGTCTGCTAGTCTTGCTGCTGTTTTTGTTTTGCACTCCCCAAAGACCATTGATAGCGAAATGTGATCCTTGGTATGGATCACCACTGCGCTCAAGGAACCCGAATGCCTATTGTTACTCTGCCCGACGGCAGTCAAAAGACGTTTGAAGCACCGCTAACCATTATGCAGCTCGCAGAATCCATTGGCCCTGGTTTGGCTAAGGCCTGCATCGCTGGAAAGATCGATGGTGTGCTGGTAGATGCCGCTGACCTGATTGAGCAAGACGCAACGGTGGCGATAATTACTGCCCGGGATGCTGAAGGGCTGGAAATTATTCGCCACTCCTGCGCTCACCTCATTGGGCATGCGGTTAAGCAGATGTACCCCGAGGCCAAAATGGCCATCGGGCCAGTTATTGAAGACGGTTTCTACTACGATATTGAGTTTGGTCAATCCGTTACACCGGAAGATCTGGAAGCTATCGAAGCGCGTATGCAGTCACTGATCGAGCGTGAGTACGATGTGGTGCGCGAGTATGTTGATCGTGACCAGGCAATGCTGACCTTTTTGCATCGTGATGAGCCCTACAAGCAGGAAATTGTTCGCGATATCCCTGATGATGCGACGATCCGGCTTTATCATCACGAAGAGTACACCGACATGTGCCGCGGGCCGCACGTGCCTAATACTCGCCACTTAAAAGCCTTCAAACTAACTAAGCTGGCGGGGGCCTATTGGCGCGGAGACGCTGCCAATACCATGCTGACGCGTATCTACGGCACCGCATGGGGCGACAAGAAACAGCTTAAGGCTTACGTCAAACGTCTCGAAGAGGCGGAGAAGCGCGATCACCGTAAGTTGGCGCGTCGACTGGATCTCTTCCACATGCAGGAAGAGGCGCCGGGGATGATATTCTGGCATCCAAACGGCTGGGCGCTATGGCAGCAGATCGAACAATATATGCGAGGCGTCTACAAAGAGGGTGGTTATCAAGAAATACGCTGTCCTCAGATTATGGACGTTTCACTATGGAAGAAATCAGGGCACTGGGATAACTACGCGGACGGCATGTTCTTTACCGAGTCCGAAAAGCGTGAGTATGCTCTCAAACCGATGAACTGCCCTGGACACGTTCAGGTGTTTAATTCCGGCTTGCGAAGCTATCGCGAATTGCCCGTACGTTTTGGTGAGTTTGGTGGATGCCACCGTAACGAGCCCTCGGGTGCATTGCACGGCATTATGCGTGTACGGGCATTTACGCAAGATGATGGCCATGTTTTTTGTACAGAAGCTCAGGTTGAGCCTGAAGTAACTGCTTTTCATCGCCAAGCGTTGAAGGTTTATGGCGATTTCGGCTTTGATGATATAGCTATTAAAATTGCCCTTCGTCCAGAAAAACGTATTGGAAGTGATGAAGTTTGGGATCGGGCAGAGGATGCGTTACGTAGCGCATTAAAAAGCTGCGGCGTTGAATGGCAGGAACTTCCTGGCGAAGGTGCGTTCTACGGCCCCAAGATCGAGTATCATATGAAAGATTGCCTGGGGCGTGAATGGCAGGTCGGTACCATGCAGGTCGATTTTATGATGCCAGAGCGTCTTGGCGCTCAGTATGTGACCGAAGAGGGGCAGCGCAAGTCGCCGGTAATGCTGCATCGTGCTATTGTTGGTTCCATGGAGCGCTTCATTGGCATCTTGATTGAACATTATGCTGGCGCTATGCCATTATGGCTGGCGCCTCAGCAGGCGGTTGTCATGACTATCACCGATTCCCAGCGTGAATATGCGCTTGAATTAGAGAAACGCCTGCAAAAAAGTGGCTTGCGTGTTAAAGCGGACTTGAGGAACGAGAAGATCGGCTTTAAAATCCGTGAACATACGTTACAGAAAGTTCCCTATCTCCTTGTGGTGGGAGATAAGGAAGTCGAAGCTGACTCAGTGGCCGTGCGAACACGCAGCGGCGAAAACCTCGGTACAATGACGGTCGATGAATTTATTGAACGCCATACTGCCGAGAGAGCAGCCCTGGCGACATCGTCAATTGCCTAAGGAGACGGAACGATCAAGAGAAGCAACCAGCGCGGGCGTCCAGCAGACAAACGCCCACCAATGAACGAGCGAATTGTCGAAGAAGAAGTACGCCTTATTGGTAGCGACGGTGAACAGTTGGGTGTCGTGCCCACCACCGAAGCGCTAGAGCGTGCTGAATCTGAAAGCTTAGATCTCGTGCAAATTTCGAATGCCGACCCCATCGTCTGTAAGATTATGGATTACGGCAAATTCGTTTTTGAGACCAAGAAGCAGAAAGCGGCTCAAAAGAAGAAGCAGAAGCAAATCCAGGTTAAGGAAGTTAAATTCCGTCCTGGCACCGATGAAGGCGATTATCAGGTCAAGCTTAAAAACCTGACGCGCTTTTTGGAAGGTGGTGACAAGGGCAAGGTCACACTGCGCTTCCGTGGTCGTGAAATGGCGCACCAGGATATCGGCCGTAAGCTGATGGAAAGGATCGCGGCAGACCTGGAAGAGATCGGAGTGGTAGAGGCTTTTCCGAAAATGGAAGGCCGCCAAATGATCATGATTATTGCCCCGAAAAAGAAGTGATCCAACGGCGATGTCAACGGGCCACCTTTAAACCGGTGGTCGGCCCTGGGTTTTCTAAAAAATATCGAGCGGAGTTTTCCTCATGCCGAAAATCAAAAGCAACAGCGGCGCTGCCAAGCGCTTCAAGAAGACTGCTAATGGCTTCAAGCACAAGCAGTCTTTCCGTAGCCACATCTTGACCAAGAAGTCGACCAAGCGTAAGCGTCAACTGCGTGGAATGAAACAGATCCATGCGTCCGACAAAGCGCTTATCCAGCGTATGCTGCCGAATCTGTAAGTCGGGATTTCGTTTTTCTGAGCGCACAAATTTTTTGCCTCAGCCTTAAAGTCAGGAGTGTGTTATGACTCGAGTTAAACGTGGCGTAGTAGCGCGTCGTCGCCATAAAAAAGTATTGAAGCTTGCTAAAGGTTACTACGGTGCCCGTTCACGCGTTTTCCGCGTTGCCAAGCAGGCCGTTATCAAAGCAGGTCAGTACGCCTATCGTGACCGTCGCAACCGTAAGCGCCAGTTCCGCGCGCTATGGATCCAGCGTATTAACGCCGGTGCGCGCGTCAACGGTATGTCTTACAGCCGCTTTGTGGGCGGTCTTAAGAAAGCCGGTATCGAAATCGACCGTAAAGTATTGGCCGATTTGGCAGTACACGAGAAGGCTGCATTTGCAGCCATCGTGGAAAAAGCCAAGGCTGCCCAATAAGGTAATATGCACAGGGCTTGCGCCCGTGTGACGTGCCTGAGGTCATTTCAGAGTGACCCATCCAGGGGAAGAGCAGCCGCTCTTCCCCTGTTTTTTTGTCACCTTCAACGTGCCACGCCATTTTCCTGGATGGACACCGCTTAATTCGGAGTGAAACGGATGGATCACCTTCCTACTCTGGTATCTGAGGCTCGCGACGCCATACAGGCTGCGCAGAGTGTCGCCGCACTAGACGAGTTACGAGTACGCTACTTAGGTAAGAAAGGTGAGGTAACTGCCTTGCTGAAAGGCCTGGGGAAGCTGTCAGCCGAAGAGCGCCCTGCAGCGGGTGAGCGTATTAACCAGGCCAAGCAAACACTGGCCGATGAAATTGATGCTAAGCGCGAGCAGCTTGAGAGTGCTGCGCTTAATGCCCGTTTAGCCGCTGAAAGTATCGATGTCACATTGCCAGGGCGTGGCCAGGCCAGCGGTGGGTTGCATCCCGTCACGCGTACGCTTGAGCGCATAGAGGGTCTTTTCACACGTATTGGTTATGACGTGGCGGTAGGGCCTGAAATTGAAGACGATTATCACAACTTCGAAGCCCTCAACATTCCCGCGCACCACCCCGCTCGTGGTATGGCTGATACTTTCTATTTTGATGCCACCCGCCTGCTGCGTACTCATACCTCACCGGTGCAAGTGCGCACTATGAAAAGCAGCGAACCACCCATCCGTATCGTTTGCCCAGGGCGCGTCTATCGCAGTGACTCAGATTTAACCCACACACCCATGTTCCATCAAGTGGAGGGTCTGTTGGTCGATGAGGGGGTTAGCTTTGCTGACCTTAAGGGGACGATCGAAGACTTTCTGCAGGCATTTTTCGAGCGCGACGATCTTTCTGTGCGTTTCCGTCCATCCTATTTTCCATTCACTGAACCTTCCGCCGAAGTGGATATTCAGTGCGTGATGTGTAGTGGCGCAGGTTGTCGAGTATGCTCCCATAGCGGTTGGCTGGAAGTGATGGGGTGCGGCATGGTGCACCCAGAGGTCTTCCGTCATTCGGGTATTGATACCGAGCGCTATACCGGTTTTGCCTTCGGAATGGGGGCTGAGCGTTTGGCCATGCTGCGCTACGGCGTGAATGATTTGCGCCTGTTCTTTGAAAACGATCTGCGCTTTTTACGTCAATTCGCTTAAGACCGCCGCCGAATACAGGATCAAAGATGAAATTTTCAGAACAGTGGCTGCGTGAGTGGGTATCGCCGCAGCTTGAAACGCAGGCAATGGCCGACCAAATCACCATGGCGGGCTTGGAAGTCGACGCTGTTGAAGCGGTAGCCGCCGCATTCAGCGGTGTAGTGGTGGCTGAGGTGCTGAGTAAAGAGAAGCACCCTGACGCGGACAAGCTCAATGTATGCACCGTGAATGATGGTAGTGCTGAGCCTGTGCAGGTTGTGTGCGGAGCGCCCAATGTTGATGTTGGTCAGAAAATTCCCTTTGCCCAGGTAGGCGGCGTGCTACCGGGCGACTTTAAAATCAAAAAAGCCAAGCTACGGGGCGTTGAGTCGCGCGGCATGATCTGTTCAGCGTCGGAGCTGGGGCTTGAAGAAGAGACCTCGCCCGGCATTCTGGTGCTGTCGTCATCCGCACCAGTGGGAATCGACTTCAGAGAGTTCATGCATTTAAATGATATGACGATTGAGGTCGACCTGACGCCTAACCGAGGGGACTGCCTGAGTATTAAGGGACTGGCACGAGAAGTCGGTGTGCTTAACCGGTTGTCGGTTAATGGGCCAGCAATAGCGCCGGTGGCTGCTGAGGTTGAGGATAGCTTCCCGGTGAGCATTGAAGCACCCGAGCAGTGCCCGCGCTATATCGGCCGCATTATCAAGGGCGTCAATGTTCAGGCTGAAACACCGCTGTGGATGGTAGAACGTCTTCGCCGCAGTGGCGTGCGCTCGATTGACCCGGTGGTGGATATTACCAATTACGTGATGCTGGAATTGGGCCAGCCAATGCACGCCTTTGATCGTGACAACCTGCAAGAAGGCATAGTGGTTCGCATGGCCAAGCCAGGCGAGAAGCTAACGCTGCTTGATGGTAATGAAGTGGCGCTGCGTCCTGAAACGCTGATCATTGCCGATCATTCCGGCCCGCTAGCCATGGCAGGGGTGATGGGCGGTGAAAACTCCGGTGTTAATGAAAATACCCAGACTATTTTCCTTGAATCAGCGTTCTTCACACCGCTGGCCATTGCTGGTCAAGCCCGCTCCTACGGACTGCACACCGATGCATCGCACCGTTTTGAACGCGGCGTCGATCCACTGCTGACGCCCGTTGCCGTCGAGCGGGCCACACAGCTTTTGATTGAAATTTGCGGCGGCCAAGCCGGGCCTGTCGTTGAGGCACAAAGTGCTGAACATATGCCTGCAGAGCGCGCGATTCTGTTGCGCAGTGCGCGTTTGGAAAAGGCGCTTTCCAAGACTCTTGGCAGTGAAGATGTGACCGATATCTTGCAGCGCCTAGGGCTTGATGTGAGCGTACAGGAGGCCGGTTGGGCAGTCACCGCGCCAAGTTGGCGTTTTGATCTGGCCATCGAAGAAGATCTCATCGAAGAAGTGGCGCGTATCCATGGCTACAATAATTTGCCGGTTCGCCGCCCGGCGGCACGTTTGGCGCTTCGTTCGGCAGACGAGGCAACGCTTACCCATGCGCGGCTACGCCGCCAGATGGTTGCCCGCGGTTTCCAGGAAGCGATTACCTACAGCTTTGTGGCTCCCGAGCTGCAAGCGACCATGCTGCCTGACGCCGTAAGCCCGGCGCTAGCTAACCCTATCTCGGCTGATCTGTCGGTGATGCGTGCTAGTTTGTTTCCCGGCTTGGTGCGCGCCATGGAGTATAACCTCAACCGTCAGCAAACCCGGGTGCGGCTGTTTGAAACTGGGCTCGTGTTTAACGGAGAGTTGGATGCGTTGTCACAAGTGCCAATGCTCGGTGCCCTGGTATGTGGCCCACGTGAAGCCGAGGGCTGGAGTGATGCTAAAGGCCGCGTAGACTTTTACGACCTAAAGGGCGATTTGGAGAGTGTCCTGGCCTTGGGCGGTGACGCTGACGCATGGCGCTTTGAGCCTGCAGAACACCCTGCGCTTCATCCTGGTCAAAGTGCGCAGCTGCTGCATCGTGGAGAGCCCGCAGGTTGGATCGGCACCCTGCACCCTCAAGTGCGCGCAACGCTTGGCTTGAAGATGGATGCGGTGCTGTTTGAGGTACGACTGGATGCGCTTAGCCAAGGCCGGATTCCTGCCTTTGAACCGCTATCGCGCTTTCCTGAGGTGCGGCGGGATTTGGCGTTTATACTCAAGGAGGCGACTCCTGTGCAGGCACTGCTGGATTGTGCCAAGCAACAGGCAGGGGAGTATCTGCAAGATATCAAGTTATTCGATGTTTATGCAGGTAAAGGTGTGGCCGAAGGGCGCAAGAGTATTGCATTGGGCTTGACCTGGCAGCATCCATCGCGCACGCTAAACGACGAGGAAATCAACCAGTTGGTCGATTCAATTGTGACACAAGTGCGTGTCAAGCTGGATGCGGAGCTGCGCGGCTAATATTCATCTGGGCCACGCCACGATGCTTATCACGTTCTTGGCAATGCGTTTGCTACTGTATGTTGTATGTTTATACAGAGCGTTTGTTGCTGTGTTTGCTTCAAGGATAAGGAGAAGCCTTATGGGTGCGTTGACCAAAGCAGAGCTAGCCGAGCATTTGCACGCTGAGCTAGCTATGTCGAAGCGAGAAGCGAAGGCCATGGTCGAAGCTTTTTTTGAAGAAATTCGAGCCTGCCTTCGTGAAAACGAACAGGTAAAGCTATCGGGGTTTGGTAACTTCGATCTGCGTGATAAGCGCGAGCGACCGGGACGTAACCCCAAAACCGGTGAAGAGATCCCCATCTCTGCTCGGAGGGTCGTGACGTTTCGTCCAGGGCAAAAGCTCAAACAGCAGGTTGAGCAATATGTAGGCGGCGAGTAGTTATTTTTAGGCTGTGGGCGCAATCTATGCCAAGCTGTCTGGCTGCGCTCATAGCCTCTAAAACTTATCGCCTCTAAAAAATCATAGTCTCAAAAGCTCATGCCGACAAAGACTCATGCCTATTATAAGGAGTGCCTGCGGGCGCTCCTTCTCTGTTTTTAATGGGCATGTTGATAAGAGCGCTCATGTGGTGCTTGTTTCTTGATGTCTCTTAAATACCGCCGCTTTCAATTAGCCAAGTGATGACTACCTTAATGACGTAGCCCAGCATGCCTGCACCCAGCACGACAAATAGCATGATGGTGCCAAATTTGCCTGCATTCGATTTTTTGGCCAGATCCCAGATAATAAAGCACATAAATATGATTAGACCGCCAATCATTAACGGGGTAATCCAGGTCTCAAAGGTTTGCTGCATAGCCACTCCTGTGTGCTACTTGTGAATCACCCGTTGTGGGTGATGTGTCTCATTCTAACCAGCCATGTTAATATTTGAGCAAATTCATCGGGTATTTGTCGACTTAACGGTTGGCACTGTGACACTTTGACAGGGGAGTGACGATGCCGAAGCTGAATATTTTGGTGGGCACCATGTATGGCGGTGCCCTTGATGTGGCAGAGCAAGTGAAGCCCCTATTTGAACAGGCCGGTTACGCTGTGGAAATTGTTGAACAGCCATCTGTCGATGATATTGCCAGCGGTGACGCTGATTTGGCGCTGTTTTGTGTATCGACCACGGGTAGTGGTGATTTTCCCGGCAGTTTTGTGCCCTTCGTGCGTCAGTTGCGTGATCAGAGTCCCACGCTTACCAAGCTTCGCTACGGACTTATTGCACTCGGTGATAGCTCGTATGGAGATACTTTTTGCGGCGCTGGTCGTGCGCTTGACGAGCTGCTGGCGGATCATGGCGCGACGCGATTAGGGGAGCGATTAGAAGTCGACGCCATGGAGACGTTTATGGCCGATGATGCTGCTGTGCCCTGGGTGGAAGAGTGGATCGTTGCCCAGCAATTAGAGGTGGCTTAAGCGATGCAGCGAGCGCCTACCTCGCCTGAGCGCATTAGCGTTGCGCTGGGCTTATGTATCGTTATGCTGGCAACGCTGCCGCGCTATATGGCGGGCGGGCATGAAACCCGCCAGACGCTAATTATCTTCGCCTTAGCACTGGTGGCGTTTGTAACTGTTATTCAGTGGCGCTTACTGGCCGCGGAGGCGCGTCGCCGATTGCCGCGGCTTTGTATGCGGTTAGTCGTTATGCTGTTGTTGGGGATGGCCATAATGGGGGGCTGGCACGCGCTGTTTACTGATTGGATCAGCTGGCAAGTGTTCATCTCTCATGGTGCCACTCTGGGCGTGTTGCTTCATGCGATAAGCCTTTGGTGGTCGGGGGAGCGTCAATCCAGCTAGCGTTTTACTGCAGCGATTGAAAAAGTCGCTGCAAGACGCACAAAGCAGTAGAATGGTAAAAATGACGCAGCGTGGAGCTCCTAATTGAGCTAAACACGCCATAAAGCAGTTAATTGCTCGCATATTCCCTTGTTTTTAAAATCACTGCCCCCATGTTGCGAGCATGGCGCTTGCCACTATGCGTTGGGGTTCTTAAAATTGACCCTTTGATCTTTTTAGATCCAATCAGCACAATTACATGCAATCAACACAACGCCCAGCCGTTAGAGGACAATTCATGCAAGTTTCTGTCGAGACGACCTCCCAGATCGAACGTCGCATTACCATTCAAGTGCCGGCGGCCGAAATTGACGGGGCCGTTAGTGCTCGCTTGAAAGACACCGCGAAGAACGTTCGCTTGAATGGTTTTCGCCAGGGCCGGGTGCCAATGGCAGTAGTACAGCAGCGCTACGGCCAAGACGTACGTAACGAGGTTGTCAGCGAAGTAATGCGTGAGCGTTATGTGCGCGCTATTACCGAAGAGGGCCTGAACCCTGCTGGCTTCCCGCAAATTGAACCATCGGTCAATGAGTCTGGTAAAGATTTAGAGTTTGTTGCGGTTATGGAGATCTACCCGCAGGTTGAGCTGACCTCTATCGAAGGTACAGAGATTGAGCGTCCGGTGGTTTCGGTTAGCGATGCGGATGTCGATGAGATGATCGATACGCTGCGTAAGCAAAACGCGGCCTGGGAAGAGGTGGACGCTGCGGCCGCTGACGGTGATCAGGTAACTATTGATTTCCAAGGTTACATTGGTGATGAACCATTTGAAGGCGGCAGCGCCGAAGGCCACACGTTGGTCATTGGTTCCAATAGCTTTATTCCAGGCTTTGAAGAGCAGTTAATTGGTGCCAAAGCGGGCGAAGAGAAGACCCTTAACGTCACCTTCCCTGAAGATTACCAGGCCGAGCATTTAGCCGGTAAAGAAGCCACCTTCAAGGTAACGGTACACAAAGTCAGCAGTCAGCAATTGCCCGAAGTAGACGCTGAATTTATCGAGCGTTTTGGCGTTGAAGGCGGCGATCAGGAAAAATTCCGCGCTGAAATCAAGAAAAACATGACCCGTGAAGCGGCGCAAGCCGTTGATAACCGGGTTAAGCAACAAGTGCTCGATGCGCTGAAAAAGGTTAACGAAATTCCGGTGCCTAGCGCGCTCGTTCAGCAGGAAACTGACGGCATGAAGCGCCAAGCGGCGCAGCAGTTTGGCCTAGGAGAAGATTTTGATGTCAGCCAATTGCCCAACGAACTGTTCGAAGAGCAGGCCAAGGGCCGTGTTCAGGTCGGTTTGTTGCTGGCGGAAGTGATCAAAGCTAACGAACTCGATGCTGACGATGACGCTATCAAAGCAAAAGTGACCGAGCTTGCTGAGCAGTACCAAGATCCTGATGAAGTGGTGAGCTACTACATGGGCAACGAGCAGCTGAAAACCCAGGTGAAATCCGCCATTCTCGAAGAGAAGGCGGTGGCTAAGCTGCTTGAGCAAACGAACATTAAAGACGTTGAAATGTCTTATCAGCAAGCCCTTGCCGCTGCGCAACAGCAGGCAGAGCAAGATGAGGGTGCTGAAGAGGGCGAGCAAGCGAGCGCCTAACACCCTGGAACGTGGCGCACCTCTATGTCGGTGCGCCTTTCCCTTCCCGGACGCAAGGAATCACCTGAATGAGTGAGTTTGATATTCAAAACGCCGGCGGTTTAGTGCCCATGGTGGTTGAGCAGAGCGCCAAAGGGGAAAGAGCCTACGACATTTACTCACGCCTGTTAAAAGAGCGTGTGATCTTTCTGGTAGGCCCTGTAGAAGACTACATGGCTAATCTGGTTGTTGCCCAGCTGCTGTTCCTGGAATCGGAAAACCCCGATAAAGATATCCACCTGTATATCAATTCACCAGGTGGTTCTGTCACCGCGGGTATGTCGATCTATGACACTATGCAGTTTGTGAAGCCGGATGTCTCTACGGTGTGTATTGGTCAGGCGGCCAGCATGGGTGCGCTGTTATTGACAGCTGGCGCTGCTGGCAAGCGTTACTGCCTGCCCAACTCACGTGTCATGATTCACCAGCCGCTGGGTGGTTACCAAGGCCAAGCGTCTGACATTGAAATTCATACCCGTGAGATTCTGGGTATTCGCGAGAAACTGAACCAAATTCTTGCCCACCATACGGGTCAGGATATTGAAAGCGTTTCACGTGATACCGATCGGGATAATTTCATGAGCGCCAATAAAGCCAAAGAGTATGGTTTGATTGATGCAGTGCTGGATAAGCGGCCTACATCCTGATAGCGTGATAGGATTCTGCTTTTCTAACGAGCTTTTCCGGCGGCGAAAGCCGCCGCAGTGATAGAGGTATACGAATGGCCGACGGCAAAGGCAAAGACGAAGGTGGCAAACTGCTCTACTGCTCGTTTTGTGGCAAAAACCAAAACGAAGTACGTAAGCTGATTGCGGGCCCATCCGTCTATATCTGCGATGAGTGTGTCGACTTGTGTAATGACATCATTCGCGAGGAAGTTCTCGAAGCCGATGCCGAGAGCGATGAGGAGCGTTTACCTACGCCTCGTGAAATACGTCATACGCTTGATGACTACGTTATCGGACAGGATCGCGCCAAAATGGTGCTTTCCGTAGCGGTATACAACCACTACAAGCGTTTGAAAACCGATGTACGCGACGGCGATGTAGAGCTAGGTAAATCAAACATTCTGCTGATTGGCCCCACCGGTAGCGGTAAAACGCTGCTTGCGGAAACCATGGCACGGCTACTGAATGTACCCTTTACCATTGCGGATGCAACCACGCTGACGGAAGCCGGCTATGTCGGTGAAGATGTCGAAAACATCATCCAAAAGCTGTTGCAGAAATGCGATTACGACGTCGAGAAAGCCGAGCGCGGCATTGTTTATATCGATGAAATCGACAAGATTTCACGCAAGTCGGATAACCCTTCGATCACTCGTGATGTCTCGGGTGAAGGCGTTCAGCAAGCATTGCTGAAACTTATTGAAGGTACGACGGCTTCTGTGCCGCCTCAAGGCGGGCGCAAACACCCCCAGCAGGAGTTTGTCCAAGTCAATACGGGCAACATTCTGTTTATTGTCGGCGGTGCTTTTGCGGGGCTGGATAAAGTTATTCGTGATCGTGCTGAGAAAGGCGGTATCGGCTTCAATGCGGCGGTGAAAAGCAAGGAGTCCTCCCGTGGGGTGGGTGAACTGCTGGCCGATGTCGAGCCAGATGATCTGGTGAAATTTGGCTTGATCCCTGAGTTCGTGGGTCGACTGCCGATCATTGCAACGCTGATGGAGCTCACCGAAGACGCCTTGGTGCAGATTCTGACAGAGCCCAAGAACTCGTTGGTTAAGCAGTACGCCAAACTGTTTGAAATGGAAGATGTAACGCTAGAGTTCAGAGATGAAGCGTTACGAGCGGTGGCTGAAAAAGCCATGGAGCGTAAGACAGGTGCTCGCGGGCTGCGCTCTATTTTAGAGTCGGTGCTGCTGGATACCATGTACGAAATTCCTTCGCTGGAAGGCGTTAGCAAAGTCGTCATCGATGGCTCTGTGATTGCCGGAGAAAGCGAACCTCTGTTGATCTACTCTCAGCAGGAAGAAGCACGTGTCGACGGCACTGATGGCTAGTGGCTAGTCGAGTATCGCGGCCCAGCTTCAACCGCTTGCGCTAAATCAAGGGGTCGCCAAGGCGACCCCTTGTTGTTGTAGAGTGTTCTTGTAGAGCTCTGCCGTAGAGAGCCCTTATAAAGCGTGTTGTGAAGCCTGGTGGTCTAGCTAGAGAGCTATAAAGCCTAATTCGTGAAGTGTTACTGCTTCGCCTATGCAATGCTAACGTCTCAAACGCCAGCATTTTTTAAAGGTGTGCAGTACTTTTCCAAGTACTCTTTTAAGTACTCATCCGATTTGTCGAGGAACGTCTGCGATGCAGCAGAACGCCGAACAGACACAATGTCTACCCCTTTTGCCATTGCGCGATGTGGTTGTTTATCCGCAAATGGTCATCCCTCTTTTTGTAGGTCGTGAAAAGTCTATCCAGGCGCTCGAAGCGGCGATGGAGGCTGATAAGCGTGTGCTACTGGTGGCTCAGCGTGAAGCGTCTCAAGATGAGCCTGACAACGCGGATCTTTACGCGATGGGCACCGTGGCCGATATCATGCAGCTGCTTAAGTTGCCCGATGGCACGGTCAAGGTGCTCATTGAGGGTAATTTCCGAGCGGATGTTCTCAATGTCGAAGAGAATGCCGCAGGCTACACTCAGGCGCATTTAACGCCCCGAGAGAGTGAGCCGCTGACCAGCCGTGAGCAGGAAGCGCTGGTTCGCGTGTTGCTCAATCAGTTTGAACAGTACGTCAAGCTCTCCAAAAAAGTCCCCAATGAAGTGCTTAATTCACTGTCGGGGATTGAAGATCCAAGCCGCTTGGTGGACACCATTTGTGCCCATCTGTCGCTCAAAATTGGCGACAAGCAAGAGCTGCTTGAGATGGATCGAGTGCGCGATCGTATTGAGCATCTGATGGCGTTGATCGAGTCTGAAATAGACCTGCTGCAAGTAGAGAAGCGCATTCGCTCGCGTGTCAAAGAGCAGATGGAGAAGACCCAGCGCGAGTACTACCTCAATGAGCAGATGAAAGCTATCCAGAAAGAGATGGGTGAGCTGGATAATGTGCCCAATGAGGCCGAAAAGTACGAGCTGGCGATTAAAGAGTCCGGCATGCCGAAGGAAGCGTCTGAGAAAGCCACACAAGAGCTCAACAAGCTCAAAATGATGGCCTCAAACTCTGCCGAGGCGACCGTAGTGCGCTCCTACCTGGACTGGTTAGTCGCCGTTCCATGGAAAAAGCGTACGCGCGTAAAGCATGATCTCGTCAAAGCGCAGCAGGTACTTGATGAAGATCATTATGGCCTGGAGGAGGTCAAGGCGCGCATCCTGGAATATCTTGCCGTACAGAAGCGCGTGCGCAAAATGAAAGGCCCTGTGCTATGCCTAGTTGGGCCACCAGGGGTGGGTAAAACCTCCCTTGGCCAGTCCATCGCCCGTGCCACCAATCGTAAATATGTACGCTTGGCGCTTGGGGGCGTCCGGGATGAATCGGAAATTCGCGGCCATCGGCGTACCTATATTGGCTCTTTGCCGGGTAAGTTGATGCAACGCATGAGCCGCGCCGGGGTTAAAAACCCACTCTTCCTGTTGGATGAGGTCGACAAGTTAGGTATGGATCACCGCGGTGATCCGGCTTCTGCCCTGCTCGAAGTGCTTGATCCTGAACAGAACAACAGCTTTAGCGATCACTATCTGGAGCTCGACTACGATCTCTCTGAGACGCTGTTCATCTGTACCGCTAACTCGATGAATATTCCCAGCGCACTGCTTGATCGCATGGAGATTATTCGTCTACCGGGTTACACCGAAGATGAGAAGCTGGCGATCGCAAAACGCTATTTATTGCCCAAACAGCTAGCTGCGAACGGCTTGAAAGGCGATGAGTTAACGCTGGAAGATAGCGCACTTTTAGAGCTTATTCGCTACTACACGCGAGAAGCGGGTGTGCGTGAGCTAGAGCGGCAGATTGCCAAGGTATCACGTAAAGTGTTGCGTGAACGGCTAGAAAAAGAGCGTGACCCGCAAGCCGACCAAGCGGGCCAGAGCTTAACGGCAGAGCAAATCGAACACTACGCGGGCGTACGACGCTACAGTTATGGCTTAGCGGAGCAAGACGACCAGATCGGCCGAGTCACAGGGCTTGCCTGGACATCGGTGGGCGGCGAGTTACTCAACATCGAATCAGTGGTGACGCCGGGCAAAGGGCGTATTAACAAGACCGGTTCGCTAGGCGATGTGATGAAAGAGTCGGTGAGCGCTGCCCATACCGTGGTCCGCGCCAGGGCTGAAGCGTATGGCATTGATCCAGAGCGGTTCGAAAAAGAGGATCTGCACATCCACGTTCCCGAAGGGGCTACGCCTAAAGATGGGCCCAGTGCGGGTATTGCCATGGTGACGGCGATTGTTTCCGCTTACACCCAGCGGGCGGTGCGCTGCGATGTGGCAATGACCGGTGAAGTCAATCTCCGCGGTGAAGTATTGCCGATAGGCGGACTGAAGGAGAAATTGCTGGCAGCCCGCCGCGGTGGTATAAAGACAGTGCTAATTCCTGAAGAAAACCGCCGTGATCTCAAGGAAGTACCTGACAATATCAAAGGTGCATTGGATATTCGTCCGGTACGCTGGATAGATGATGTCTTAGCCGTAGCGCTAGCTGATCAGGTAGAAGGTGGTGCGCCATTGCAAAGCACCGAAGCATCGTTTAGTAATAACGTCGTTGCTAGTACTCATTAAGCTGTTAAAGTCCTCGTTGGTCTTTAATTTTACTTAATATATGCCCGCTGCTTGTGTGGCGGGTATTTCGCGGCATGGTTGCTTGACAGATGTTTCAAGGCATTGCTATAAAACGCAGCTATGCTTTGATCGTTCCATCGGTGACCATGCCGTTCAGAGCCATTTTTTTGAAACAGTCAAGGGGTGAAGAGTGAATAAGTCCGAGCTGATTGAAGCCATTGCCGCGTCTGCAGATATTCCTAAAGCAGCGGCAACCCGCGCATTGGATGCCATGGTGGAGTCTGTCACCGATAGCCTTAAGAAGGGCGAAAGCGTATCACTGGTAGGTTTTGGTACCTTCGCGATCAAAGAGCGTGCTGCTCGTACTGGCCGTAACCCACAAACGGGTGAGCCAATCCAGATCAGCGCTGCAAAAGTACCCAGCTTCAAAGCAGGTAAAGCGCTGAAAGACGCCGTCAACTAATTTGACCGCGTTTGCTGTAACCTAATGGGCGCATCGCACTGGCGATGCGCCCATGTTATTTTCTGGCCCACTGTTCATAAGAGTTTAGCGGGCCACTGTATTTGGCTGTGACTATCTGAGGCTAGCATGCTGCAAAGTATTCGAGATGGCTCCAGGAGCTGGGGTGCCAAAATTATTATCGGTGTTATGGTCGCGGCCATGGCGCTTTTCGGGATTGAGTCACTGTTTGGGCTTTTTGGCAGCGATCCGAACGAAGTAGCGAGCGTCAACGGTCAGCCGATTATGCGCCAGCAGGTTGAAATTGAGGTTCAGCGCGCGCTGCGTTCGGGCCAAGTACCGCCAGAGCAAGAACGAGCATTGCGCAACGATATGCTTGATCAACTCATCACCCAGCAGCTGTTATCCCAATACGCTGAAGAGGGTGGCTTTGCCGTTTCAGAAGAACAGCTAGATCAGTTGATTGTCAGTCTGCCGGAATTTCATGATCAGGATGGCCGCTTCTCCGCTGAGGTGTTTAGAAATCGTCTCGCCGGCGCTGGCTATACGCCGGTCTCCTTTCGTGAAGAGTTACGCGTCGATATCCAGCGCCAGCATTTACAGCAAGGCTTAGCCTTCAGTGATTTTAGCCTGCCCAACGAGCAAGAGCGGCTAGCTGAATTACAGCGCCAGCAGCGTAGTTTCCGCTATATCTTGCTGGACGGCGACGATGTTGACGCCGATATCGACGTCAGTGAGGGCGATCTACAAGCATATTACGATGCCCATCAGGAGCGCTATGAGCGTCCTGAGCAGGTGCGCCTTGAGTATGTGCTGATTGACCGCCAAGCCATGGCGGAGGGGGTTGAGGTAGACGAAGAGGCCCTGCGTGACGCCTGGCGCGAGCAAAATCGTGATGCTGACCGGCGTGTATCCCATATCATGATCACCTTTGGTAATGAGCGCACTCGCGATGAGGCGCAGCAATTGGCTGAGACTGCTCGGGAAGCCCTGGACAGCGGTGATTCGTTTGCGGATACCGCCTTGCGCTATTCTGACGACACGGCCAGCGCAGAAGAGGGCGGCGATCTGGGTGTGATCAGCCGTGGCTTCTTTGGCGACACCTTTGATGAAGCGGCCTTTGGCCTCGAAGAAGGCGATGTTTCCCAGCCGGTTGAGTTGGATAACGCTTTTCACATCATTCAGGTAACTGATATTCAGGGCACCACCTTTGAAGAGCAGCGCGATGAGTTGGCGCGGGAAGTAGCGCTGCGCGAAGTTGATGATGAGTTTAACCAGCGAGTTCAACAGCTGATTGATGAGAGCTTCGCTGCCGACGACTTGCAGAGCGTTGCCGATGAGCTCGATCTAACGCTGCAGGAGAGCGATTGGCTTGCTCGTGATGATGAGGCTGAAGGGGTGCTATCTGAGCCTGGCGTAATGTCGGCAGCCTTTAGCAACGACGTATTTGAAGAGGGCTACAACAGCGAAGTGATCGAGCTGGATCAGGATCGTCGCTTGGTTCTGCGGGTTGCCGAACAGCGCGATGCGACTCTGTTGCCGCTTGATGAGGTACGTGAGGAAGTCGAGATTTCAGTGGCCGCTGAGCAGCAGCAGCAAGCGCTGCGTGAAGAAGCGCAGGCACTGCTCGAAGGCCTACGAGAAGATCAACAGGTTGATGTGGATTGGCTCGAAGCCAACAGCGTAAGCCGTCAAGCTGAAACCACTGTGCCTCAGTTGATTGTCCAGGAAGCCTTCCGTATGCCGCGCCCTGAAGAGGGTGAGAGCGTCTATCGCACGGTTGAACTACCGCAAGGTGTTGCTGTGGTAGCGCTGGATAGCGTAAGCGTCGGTGAGGTCGATGAGCAGATGGAGACATTTGTTGCGCAAATGGCCGAGCAGTTGCGTGCCCAATCGGTGCTGCAGGGACTGATTGATGACTTGCGCAGCGATGCAGAAATAGAGCGATAGATTCGCTTAATGCGAATTTAATACAGCAATAGCAAAAAGCCGATCACATGATCGGCTTTTTGCTACCCGGAAACAGCGGTCAGAAATCAGGTAGTTCCGTTAAAGAGAACTGACGCAGCCTAGGCGCAGTATGATCGGTGCGCTCAATGATAATATCCCAACCGTGCTGGGCATCCCAGTCGCCTAGCACATAGCGCTTGGCAGGCACGTCCTCAACCGTTAAGTCATGTACTCTGGGGCGGTGAGTGTGACCGTGGATCATGGTGGTCAAGCCGTGTTGCTCCATCAGCGTAATAACTTCTTGTGGCGTCACATCCATAATCGCTTCAGCTTTATTAGCATTGGCTTCACCGGATTGAGTACGCAAGCTCTGCGCAAGTGCGACGCGCTGTTCCAAAGGTAGCGCAAGCATCTGTGCCTGCCACTCTGGATTGCGCGACTGTTTGCGAAAAGCCATATACGCTTCATCCTGGGTACACAGACTATCACCGTGTAGCAATAAGACGGGAACGCCTTGAATTTCCACTTCCTCAACATCCGGTAGCAGAAATGCCTGGCAGGCACTTATGAAGCGTTCGCCCAGCAGAAAATCTCGATTGCCGTGCATGAGGTACACCGCTGTACCGTTGCTACTAAGCTTGCGTAAATGGCGAATCACCTCATGGGCAACAACGCTAAGCGGATGATGGGTGGCGTCGAGCAGGTCGTCCCCTATCCAGGCATCGAAAAGGTCACCCAGGATGTAGAGAGCATCTGCCCCGGGGGCCGTGTGCTCAAGGTAGCGGTAAAATCCCTGATTGATCTCAGGGGTATCGCTACTTAGATGAAGATCGGCAACAAGCAGTGTGCGCATAAGGCTCCCCGCGTTATTCCGCGTCTTTGACGTATGCGCGCTCGATAATGACATCTTCAGAGGGGACGTCGGCGTGCATACCCCGGCGCGAAGTGGCAACGTTTTTAATTTCGTTCACAACATCCATGCCGTCAACGACTTCGCCAAACACCGCATAGCCCCAGCCTTGCAGGCTTTTACCGCTGTGATCAAGAAAGCTATTGTCGCCCACATTGATAAAAAACTGCGCAGTGGCAGAGTGGGGATCCTGGGTGCGTGCCATTGCTAATGTGCCAACGGTGTTTTTCAAGCCGTTATCGGCTTCGTTTTCGATAGGGTCGCGGGTCGGCTTTTGGTTAAACTCCTTATCGAAACCGCCCCCTTGCACCATAAAGCCGTCGATGACTCGGTGGAACAGAGTGCCGTCATAAAACCCATCGCGCACATACTGCTCAAAATTCGCTGCGCTAATCGGCGCTTTTTCGTGGTTAAGAGCGATGGTGATGTCACCGTGGTTCGTCTGTAATACGATCATAGATAAATTCCTGTTCAATAAAGGCGTTCGCCTTGGCGCTGTGCATCGGCGTCACGTTATAATAGCGGTTTTGCCCTGCACCGCGAAGGGCCATAGGAGTATCCTATGTCTTTAAAGCACGCCTTCACGGTTCAGCACGCCATCCACCACGAGGTTATCAACACCATCATGACCAACGAGACCACCCCAGCGCCGAACTTCATTCGCAACCAAGTACGCGACGAAATCGAGGGCGGCCAGGTCACTAAGATCGTGACGCGCTTCCCGCCGGAGCCCAATGGCTTCCTGCATATCGGCCATGCGAAGTCGATCTGTCTAAATTTCGGGTTGGCGGAGCAACTGGGTGGCGAGTGTCATCTACGTTTTGACGACACTAACCCTGCCAAAGAAGAGCAGGCCTACATCGATGCGATCAAAGAGGACGTCAGTTGGCTAGGCTTTGAATGGGCCGGCCCAGTGCGTTTTGCCTCTGATTACTTCGACCAGCTCTATGCCTGGGCGCAGCACTTAATGCGTGAAGGCAAAGCCTACGTTGACGATCTTTCCCCGGATGAAATTCGCGAGTATCGCGGTACTTTAACAGCGCCGGGCAAAGCCAGCCCTTACCGCGAACGCAGCGCCGAAGAGAACCTGGATCTACTGGCGCGCATGCGCGAAGGTGAGTTTGGTGAAAGTGAAAAGGTCGTGCGCGCCAAAATTGATATGGCCTCACCCAATATCAATCTACGCGACCCGATAATTTATCGAATTCGCCACGCCACCCATCACCAAACCGGTGATAAGTGGAAAATCTATCCCTCTTACGACTTTACCCATGGCCAGTCAGATGCCATCGAAGGTATTACGCACTCGATCTGCACCCTGGAATTTGAAGATCACCGTCCGCTGTACGAGTGGTTTTTAAATAATCTGCCGGTACCCGCGAAGCCGCGCCAGATCGAGTTTGCACGGCTGAATCTCGACTACACCCTGACGTCCAAGCGTAAGCTGAAGCTGCTGGTGGATGAACAAATCGTCGATGGCTGGGATGATCCGCGCATGCCGACGATCTCCGGCATGCGTCGTCGTGGCTACACGCCCGCGTCTATTCGTAAGTTTTGCGAGATGATAGGCGTTACCCGTGCCGACGGTGGCCTGGTGGATATCGCCATGTTGACCCACGCTATTCGCTCGGATCTTGAAGACAATGCCCCGCGCGCCATGTGTGTGTTAAAGCCGCTGAAAGTCGTGCTCACCAACGTGCCGGAAGATCACCAGGAAGTGTACGAAGTCCCTGGTCACCCGGCCCGTGAAGATATGACGGTGCGTCAGGTGCCGTTTAGCCGCGAGTTGTATATCGACCAAGACGACTTTATGGAAGATGCGCCCAAAAAGTTCTTCCGCTTGGCGCCAGGTAAAGAAGTACGCCTGCGCAATAGCTACGTGATTCGTTGTGACGAGGTCATCAAAGACGCCGCCGGTGAGATCAGCGAACTGCACTGCTCGGTGGATTTCGATACGCTGGGTAAAAACCCTGAAGGCCGTAAGGTCAAAGGTGTTATTCACTGGGTCAGCGCTGCACACGGCGTGCCAATGGAAGTCCGACTTTACGACAACCTGTTCACCGTTGAGCAGCCTGATCGCGATAAAGATGTCGATTTTCTAGAGCATCTTAATCCGGAGTCTTTGGTCGTTTGCCAAGCCATTGGAGAGCCAAGTCTAGCAGAGGCAACCCCCGAGTCACGCTTCCAGTTCGAGCGCATCGGCTACTTCTGCGCTGACCGCCACGACTCTACACCAGAGCATTTGGTGTTTAACCGTACCGTGGGGCTGAAAGATAGCTGGGCTAAAATCAAGCAGAAGGGCTAAGACAAACATGGATAGCCATATGCATATTTACAATACGCTGACGCGCCGCAAAGAACCTTTCACCCCGCTGGAAGCGGGTAAAGTGAGCATGTATGTCTGCGGCATGACGGTGTATGACTACTGCCACTTAGGTCATGCTCGCGTCATGGTCGCCTTTGATGTCATTACCCGCTACCTTCGGGAGCGCGGCTATGACGTTAACTACGTACGCAACATTACCGATATCGACGACAAGATCCTCAAGCGCGCCGACGAGAATGGCGAAAGTATCACTGCGCTGACAGAGCGCATGATTGATGCCATGCACGAAGACGAGGCGCGCCTGTTTGTATTGCCGCCCAGCCATGAGCCCCGCGCCACCGGCCATATCGACGATATCGTGGCCATGATTGAAACCCTGATTGAAAAAGGCTTTGCCTACGCGGCCGATAACGGGGATGTCTACTATCGGGTGCGCAAATTTGCTGATTACGGCAAGCTCAATAATCGCCAATTAGACGATATGCGTGCAGGTAGCCGGGTTGATGTGGATGTTCATAAAGAAGACCCGCTCGATTTCGTGCTGTGGAAGGCCGCCAAGCCGGGGGAGGCGCACTGGGCGTCACCCTGGGGTAACGGCCGGCCTGGCTGGCACATCGAGTGCTCGGCGATGTCGACCTGCTGCCTGGGTGATACCTTCGATATTCATGGCGGCGGGCCGGATCTAACCTTCCCGCACCATGAAAATGAGATCGCTCAAAGCGAAGCGGCCACTGGCAAAACCTACGTCAATACCTGGATGCACGCCGGCGCCGTGCGGGTGAATCAGGAAAAGATGTCCAAATCCTTGGGCAACTTTTTCACCATTCGCGATGTGCTGGCCGAGCACGACCCAGAGGTGGTGCGCTTTCTGCTGGTGGCTAGCCACTACCGTAGCCCGATCAACTACTCGGTTGATTCACTGACCGAGGCACGTAAATCGCTAACGCGCTTGTACACCGCGCTGGAAGGTATTGAGCTAGGCGATGCTGACGCAAATGGTGATGCAAGTGGGGACGCTTCGGCTTACCGTGAACGCTTTACCCAGGTAATGGACGATGACTTCAATACGCCAGAAGCCCTGGCAGTGATGTTTGAGCTGGCTCGGGAGGTCAATCGCGCCAAGCAAGAGCAGCCTAATGAAGCTGCCAGGCTGGCGGGCGAGTTAAAGCAGCTTGGGTCTGTTTTGGGGCTTCTTCAGCAGGTGCCACAAACGTTCTTAAAAGGCACACAGCAGCAGGGTATGCCGCTCAGTGAGAGCGAGATCGAAGCGAAAATTGCTCAGCGCATTGAGGCTAAGACGAATAAAGACTTCGCCCAGGCGGATGCGATCCGCGATGAGCTTGCCGCATTAGGGATTATTCTCAAGGACTCCCGAGAAGGCACGTCTTGGGTATTTGAAGCACCTTAACCCAAAACCTTTCTCTCTCGTTGGTGGCTTATGCGCTAACTTAAATGCAGGAGGCTCTTATAATGACTATATAAGAGCCTCCGTCGTTTAAAAGCCCGCTTCAAAAGGAATTCAAAGATGCGCTTTTCAGCCAATTTTTTCATTGCTAAGCCCTTAATCGCTGCATGTGCTGTATCCCTTGCGGCATTCTCCCAAGCCAGCGCTAACGAGCCCGTGGTGGTGTCATCGAAAATCGATACAGAAGGCTCTGTTCTGGGTGAGCTGATTATTCAGACCCTGGAGCGCAATGACATTGCGACCGAAAACCGCTTACAGCTGGGCGGTACTAGCGTTGTCCGCACTGCGCTTGAAGCGGGTGAAATTGACCTTTACCCAGAATACACGGGTAATGGCGCGTTTTTTTTCGATATGACCGATAGTCCAGTATGGAATAATGCAGATCAAGCTTATGAAACAGTGCGCGATCGGGATGCGCAGCAAGGCTTGATATGGCTGCAGCCTGCCAGCGCTAATAACACTTGGGCAATGAGCGTCCGCGAGGATGTGGCTGAGGAAAATGAGCTGGTGAGTCTAGAAGATCTCGCCGCCTATTTGGCTGACGGCGGTGAGTTCAAATTTGCTGCAAGCGCTGAGTTTGTCGAATCTTCACAAGCACTGCCCGCATTCCAGGAAGCCTACGGTTTTGAGTTGAGTGATGATCAACTGTTGGTGCTCTCTGGTGGTAATACCGCCGCTACCATGCGTGCTGCCGCCCAACAGACCAGCGGTGTTAATGGCGCTATGACCTATGGCACGGACGGTGGCTTAAGTGCGCTGGGGCTGGTCGTGCTGGAAGATACCAAGGGCGTGCAACCGGTGTATCAGCCTGCCCCGGTAGTGCGTGAAAGCGTGCTTGAAAGCTATCCAGAAATAGAAACGCTGCTCAATGAGGTTTTCACCAGTCTTGATCTGGTCACACTGCAAGCGCTCAATGCCGATGTCGCCGTTAACGGGCTGTCTCCATCCCAAGTGGCCAGCGACTACCTCGATACGCTTAATAATTAATGCCTGGTACTCTTATAAATTAATGCTAACGCTCGGGATAACTAATTAATGTCGTTGATGGATGCACTGCCCACCCCGCGACTTCGTTGGGAAGGGTGGCACCCTAACGTTGTGCTCGTTAGCCTGAGCCTTATTATGCTGGCCGCATTCTGGTTCTTTGATGTGGTCAGCATGGCCCCAAACCGGATTGTGTTGGGGACAGGGTATGGCGCACTGGAGGCTTTTGGCTGGCCAGGCGCGCTATTAGCAACGCTACTGCTTTCCTTTATTGGTATTCTCGCGTGTCAGCCAACCCATCGCCACTATCGAGCGCTGTTAGCGGCGGTGATAGTGATCATGGCGCTAATGCCGGTGGGGTTGATGGCGAGCAGCTATTTACTGATTGACCCTGAGAGGCCCCAAGCGCGTTTAGGCTTGGGAACGGCGTATTGGGTTGTTCTGTTTGTACTGCTGCTGTGCTTAGTGGAACTGCGTTTACGCTTAAATCTCACGCGGATATGGCCCACGCTATTGTTATGTGGTGTTGCGGTGGTGTGGTGGCTATGTGCAGCTTTTGGGCTGGAAACGCTGGCTCTCGTTCAAGAATTTAAAGCCCGTGATCAGCAGTTTCTAAGTGCCGTCGCGCAGCATATTAAGCTGGTCGGTATCGCCGTCAGCGTGAGTATTGTGCTTGGGCTAGCGCTTGCCATGCTGATGAGACGCTATGCCAGGCTTCAGAAGGGCGTGTTCGCAGTGCTCAATTTTCTTCAAACCATTCCCAGCTTGGCGCTATTCGGTCTATTGCTGGCGCCACTAGCCTGGCTTGCCGCCAACGTGCCATTTTTAGGCCAGCTTGGCGTTAGCGGTATTGGCACTACGCCCGCTTTAATTGCACTGATTGCCTATAGCCTGCTGCCTATTGTGCGCAATACCTACACCGCGCTTGAACAAGTGAGTCCCGAGACCTTAGAAGCCGCCAAAGGAATGGGCATGCGTGCCGGGCAGCGCTTTTGGCAGGTGCGGTTACCGTTGGCGCTGCCGGTGCTGTTGGAAGGGGTGCGTATTACCACTGTTCAGGCCATTGGACTCACCGCCGTTGCGGCTCTGATTGGTGCGGGCGGGCTGGGTACGTTTATTTTTCAAGGCTTGGGTCAGGCCGCCATGGATATGGTGCTGCTTGGCGCGCTGCCTATTTTAATGTTGGCTCTGGTGGTGGATGCGGGCTTAGGTGCCTTGGCAGAAGCGCTGCGCCCCGGAGGAACAAGATGATTGAACTCTCCCACGTATCCAAGCGGTTTGGAGATGAAACCGCGGTGGACGATATTTCGCTACGGGTAGCTAAGGGTAAATTCTGTGCCTTGGTGGGTACCTCTGGCTGTGGTAAATCGACCACGCTACGTATGATCAACCGCTTAATTGAGCACAGCGAAGGCGACATCATCCTTGATGGTCAGGCGATTGACGCCTACGACCCGGTGAAGTTACGCCGCCGGATTGGCTATGTGATTCAGCACACCGGGTTGTTTCCCCATTGGAACGTTGCGCGCAACATCGGTCTGGTGCCACGGTTATTGAAGTGGTCAGCAACGGACGTCCAGTCACGAGTAGCCGAATTGATGCATTTGCTCGGTTTGCCGGTGGATGAGTTTGGCCATAAATACCCGCATCAGCTTTCCGGGGGGCAGGCGCAGCGAGTGGGTGTTGCACGTGCCTTGGCGGCAGACCCGGATATTCTGCTGATGGATGAACCCTTCGGCGCGCTTGATCCTATTACCCGTGAAAAGCTACAGGATGAACTGGCCAAGCTACAGGCACGGTTGCACAAAACCGTGGTATTTGTGACCCACGATATGGATGAAGCGCTTAAGCTGGCAGATCATTTGGTGGTAATGCGCGAAGGCCAAATCGTGCAACAAGGTTCTCCGCTGGCGCTATTACAAAGCCCCGCTGACCCTTTTGTCGAGTCGCTTTTGGGTGGTCTGGAAAGAGGCCTTAAACAAGCAGCGTTAACCCGTGTGAAAGATCACATGACCTCCATGGGGCCTACTTTGCCCTCGCAGTCGCGCATCCCGGGGACTTTTTCGCTCCGTCAGGCGCTCTCCATGATGCTGCGCGATCATAGTGACCGATTGACCGTTGTTGATCAACATGATGTACCGGTCGGCGAGCTATCGTTGCGGAGAATTATCAAGGAGGCTCAACTGGATAATGGAAACCCGCGTGAGTAATTCGCTAAGCGTCGCCCAGTCCCACAAAAAAGCCCCGCCATGGCTATGGCCATTGCTTTGGGGAGCGCTGCTAATGATTAGCGTCGTTACCATGTCGGCCGCCGAGCCCCTGTTTCGCTGGATAGAGCCCGAGGCCCGGCAGGTCATCTACGATCGCGCCGGATTTGTAACCTTGCTAGGCCGCCACCTCTTTGTGGTCGGCATTGCAGCACTGGTAACCATTATCGTGGGAGTAGCGGCGGGCATCGCCGTTACCCGCAGTTGGGGCAGTGATTTTTTACCCCTGGTGGCGCAGTTGGCATCGCTTGGACAAACGTTTCCCCCAGTGGCGGTTTTAGCGCTGGCGGTGCCCGTTCTGGGGTTTGGTACCTTACCCATTATTGTTGCGTTAATGCTCTACGGGCTACTGCCTATCGTGCGCAATACCCTTGCCGGTTTGCAGGGCGTCGAGGGCGATTTAAAAGCGGCTGCTCACGCGATGGGCATGAAGCCTGGGCAAATCCTGCGCCAAGTTGAACTGCCTCTGGCAGCGCCGGTCATCCTGGCGGGCATCCGTACCTCGGTGACCATTAATATTGCCACTGCCGCGTTAGGGGCTACCGTGGGAGCCAGTAACCTGGGCGACCCGATTATCTCCGGCATTGTGAACGGCAATATGGCCTATGTGGTGCAAGGGGCGCTGACCATTGCGTTGTTGGCTCTGACGATCGATAGCTTGTTCGAAGTGCTGCAGCGTCAGCTGCGTGCACGCAGCTCCGATGCCTAATTTTCCTGTGTCTTAATAACCCTTTGTTTTAACCTCTCTGCGTCTTAAGTAGCATCCCTAAAGTCCTTGCGCTGCGTTATTGTCCTTAACGTTGTGGTAGCTAGATGTTGCGTTGGCCTATGACAGATAAATCCACTGGCATAAACGGTCAATACCAACAACACTGCCCTCAAAAGGGGTAAAACAAGGACAATAATGATGACACAGTATGTACACCAGCCGGACTTCATGACCGGCGACGAATTTTCGATTCCTACCTTCAGTCTGCTTAACCCCGAGGGTGAGCTGCATAGCGGCGCTGATGAGCCCGCGCTGGAGCGTGATCATGCCCGGCGTATCTATCAGGCAATGCTGGCCACGCGCATTCTCGATGAACGCATGATGGCGGCTCAGCGCCAAGGGCGGCTGAGCTTCTATATGCAGTGTACCGGGGAGGAGGCCGCCGTAGTAGGCGCCACTGCTGCGCTCAATGACGCCGATATGATTATGGCGCAGTACCGCGAGCAGGGCGCTTTAATGTATCGCGGCTTCTCCATCGACGAATTTATGAATCAGCTGTTCGGCAACGAGCTGGACTACGGCAAAGGCCGTCAAATGCCGATTCACTATGGGTCGCGCAAGTTGCACTACATGACCATCTCGTCTCCCTTAGCGACTCAGATTCCTCAGGCCACGGGCTACGCCTACGGGCAAAAACTCGCCGGCAACGGTCACTGCACGTTAACGTTTTTTGGTGAAGGCGCTGCCTCAGAGGGTGATTTCCACGCCGCGCTGAATATGGCCTCAGTGCATCAGGTGCCGGTGATTTTCTTCTGCCGTAACAATGGCTATGCGATTTCCACTCCTGCCGTCGAGCAGTTTGCGGCAGACGGTATCGCACCGCGTGCCTTTGGCTATCACATGCATGTGATCCGGGTAGATGGCAACGACGTGCTGGCTGTTTACGAGGCAACCCGGCTGGCACGTAAGATCGCCGTTGAGCAAAATCAGCCGGTATTGATCGAGGCCATGAGCTATCGCCTTGCCGCACACTCCTCTTCCGATGACCCTTCTGGCTACCGCTCGAAAGATGAGGAGGAGGTGTGGCGCGCCAAAGACCCACTGCTGCGGCTGCAAAAATGGCTCCTGAAGAAACAGTGGTGGAGCGAAGAGGAGGAGGCCACCCAGCAGGAAACCCTGCGACGTGAAGTGCTAGAAACCATGAAGCGGGCTGAGAAGCGCTCATCGCCGCCACTAGAGAGCCTGATCAGCGATGTGTATGCCGATATCACCCCAGCGTTGCAGCGCCAATTCGATCAGTTAAAACGCCATATTCGTCGCTACCCAGAGGCTTATCCCCGCGGGGCGCAGTCGTTGGATTTAGACGTGGGCACCGAGACTGATACTCAGGGAGAGCCGTAACATGGCTACCATGAACATGCTCCAGGCAATTAATAATGCACTGGATATCGCCATGGCAGAGGATGAAAAAGTCATCTGCTTTGGTGAAGACGTGGGTATTTTTGGGGGTGTATTTCGGGCCACCAGTCACCTGCAGGAGAAGTACGGCAAAGCACGCTGTTTCAATACGCCACTTGTCGAGCAGGGCATTATCGGCTTCGCCAATGGCTTGGCGGCCCAAGGCTCGGTGCCTGTGGCAGAAATACAGTTTGCCGACTATATCTTTCCGGCGTTTGACCAGATCGTTAACGAAACCGCCAAGTTCCGCTACCGCTCAGGCGATCTGTTTAACGTTGGTGGTCTGACCATTCGCACCCCTTACGGTGGCGGTATCGCTGGTGGCCTTTATCACTCTCAATCACCGGAAGCCTATTTCACCCATACACCTGGATTAAAGGTGGTGGTGCCGCGCAACCCCTATCAGGCCAAAGGGCTACTGCTTGCTGCTATTCGCGATCCGGATCCGGTGCTTTTTCTGGAGCCGAAGCGTCTTTATCGCGCTTCAGTCGGCGAAGTGCCCGAAGAGGATTACCAGCTACCCATTGGCGAAGCCGAAATCACCAAAGAGGGCACCGATATTACCGTGGTGGGCTGGGGCGCGCAGATGGAGGTAATCGGCAAAGCGGTCGAGTTAGCCGAAGAGCAGGGCATCGCCTGTGAAGTGATCGATCTGCGCTCACTGCTGCCCTGGGATGCCGACACGGTAGCGGAATCCGTATTTAAAACCGGCCGCCTGGTCGTCAGCCATGAAGCTCCGCTAACCGGCGGCTTTGCTGGTGAAATCGCAGCCACTATTCAAGAGCGTTGTTTTCTCTACCTGGAATCGCCCATAGCCCGGGTGACGGGCCTGGATACGCCTTTCCCGCTGGTGCTGGAAAAAGAGTATCTGCCTGATCACCTGAAGATTTTTGAAGCGATTCGCGAAAGCGTCAACTTTTAGCGCCTATTAATGCCTAAGTACGCATGGGGAGAACAACAATGAGCGATTTTTTACTGCCTGATATTGGCGAAGGTATCGTCGAGTGCGAAGTCGTCGAGTGGCGCGTCGCTGAAGGCGATCAAATTGAAGAAGACCAGCCTATCGTTGAAGTCATGACCGACAAGGCGCTGGTGGAAATTACCGCCCCCGAAGCCGGTATCGTGACCAAGCTGTATGTGGCCCAGGGCCAAATTGCCAAAGTGCATGCGCCGCTGTATGCCTATCAAGTGGATGGGGCAAGTAACAATATGAGCGAGGCCGAGCCAGAAGTGGCGCAATCGGCCTCCAGAGATAAGCCGGTTGCACAGACGACTGAACCGTCCACTGCTGCAAGTACCCCGGCTGCTGGTCGCTTATATGACAAGGTCCCAGCCAGCCCAGCCGTCAGGCGCCTGGTGCGTGAACATTCTTTACAGCTCACGGAGATCGCTGGCAGCGGCAAAGATGGTCGGGTGCTAAAAGAGGATGTGCTGGCGCATCTAGACCAAGCATCCCCAGGTGCAGCTTCATCGAACAACAACGTTGTTAGCAGTCAAACTGTTAAAAACTCAACCGAAACCCAGGCGCCCAGAGTGGAACCCCTCCGCGGCGTGCGGGCGGTCATGGCCAAGCGCATGGTCGAGGCAGCCAGCACCATTCCACATTTTCACTACGGTGAAGAGATCGACGTAACTGCACTGCTGGCGCTGCGGGAGCGCTTAAAGCCGCTAGCCGAGGCCCAGGGCGAACGGCTGACGCTAATGCCGTTTTTTATGAAAGCCATGGCGCTAGCCGTTGCCGAAGAGCCCATCGTTAATGCCCAGTTAAATGCCGCGGGGGATGAGCTGCACTACTACCACCAGTGCAATATCGGTATGGCGGTAGATAGCAAGTCAGGCCTGATGGTGCCCAATGTTAAAAACGTTGAGCGCTTAACTCTGTTGGAAGTTGCCCGGGAAGTTGGCCGATTAACCACCTCAGCCCGGGAGGGGCGGGTTGATCAGGCGGATCTAAAAGGCGGCACCATTAGTATTTCCAATATCGGAGCGCTGGGAGGCACCTACGCCGCGCCGATCATTAACGCCCCAGAGGCCGCTATTGTGGCGATTGGTAAAACCCAGTGGCTACCGCGCTTTGATGAGCAGGGCGCGGTGCAGCGCCGGGCGATTATGACCATCACCTGGGCGGGCGATCACCGCTTTATAGACGGCGGTACCATTGCGCGCTTCTGTAATGCCTGGAAGGCTTTCCTGGAAGCCCCTGAAACCATGCTGCTTCACTTGGCGTGAAAACGGTGTTGGTGTAAATCACTGTTGGTGTAAATCAATGTATCAGGCACCGCTTCAGCAGTTTTATATACCCGAAGAGCAGTCGGTCTACCTGCTGAGTCATCACGATGCCCGTAAGCTAAAAGATTGGGTGGCGCTGTGCCAAGCGCAGCTCACCCAGTTGGGTTATCAGGACATCGAGCTCATTGGCAAGGGCGCCTACGGCTTTGTATTTGCTGGCAGCACCATCCACCAAGGCGCTATAGCGCACTATGTCTTTAAGTTCTCCCGCATTACCCTGCCCACGCACTTGCAGGAGCGCCTCGAAGAAGAGGCGTTTATGCTTGATCAAGTCTCGCATCCGCGAATACCGGGTTTAATCGCTTACCAGCGCTCCCGGGGGCAGTCCATTCTGGTAATGGAGCGTGCCCCCGGCTGGAATTTAGAGCAGGTATCGCTTAAGCAGGGACGCCTCTCTCCACGCTTGATTGTTCGCATAGCGGCGCAGTTGGCCGACATACTGACTGCCCTGCGCCGGGAGTCAGGCCCCCAGGCGCGGCCGGTGGTGCATGGCGATATTAAGCCCTCTAACTTGGTGTATGACGCCGAGCAGGAGTCTATTGCGCTGATCGATTGGGGCTCGTCGGTATTTGCCCAATTAGATGCTCAACTGCAGTTTGTGGGCGCCAACGTCATGGAGCTGATGTCGGATAATCTGCAGCAAACCAATGCCCGCCTGGGCGATGTTTACTTTATCGGCGAAGAGCAGTTAAACGGCGCACTGTCATCGCCGCGGTTCGATGAGCAGGGCGCAGCGGGAACCCTGTATGCGCTGGCGTCGGCGCAATCGTGTCGATTTGGCCATCGGGCGATTCCCGCCAGTTCGCTGGGTTTGCCGATGGAGTTTGCCCGCACCCTGGATGGCATGCTCGACCCCGACCCTCAGGTGCGGCGCAAAGCGGGCGACTACTTTTTAAACAACATGCCGCGAATGGCCAGGGTGGTAATGATCGATCTGCCTGCATCGCTCAATGTACCGCTGGTGCCTGTATGGGCGCGACCCGCGCATCAGGAGATCGATACCGTGGTGTACAGCTCGCGCAAGGCCTTTCTACGCGAAGCAAATGCCCAGGAAACCCTGAATGATGTCAATGATGTGCAGTTAGACCGCTACTATAAGCAGTTTATGCAGGGCATGGGGGAGACCGAAAAGGCCTTTTTGGCCTCGGTGAGCCGACTGGGTAAATATCCGGTGGTGGGGGGCTTGGCGGTTCGCTGGGAGCGTGAAGGGGTGTATATCGATTCGTCGTTGAATTTACATGATCCGACGCTGAAGCCCGCCTTTATTGAAGCGGTTAATAATATGGTCCATCTGGCGCGGGCAATTCATCGCCAAGGGGTATTTAAAAGCTGCCTGTTTAATGCCCGCCAGACGCTTCATTTAGAACGTGCTTCTGTCGATGAGGCGTTTGTCAGCGAACCCAGCATGGCGATAGGTTATGAGTTGAGCGCAGTACCGGAGCTTGAAGATCGCACCCGTCAGCACAGTTACTTCGAAGATGGCCCCGACCCAGAAGAGCTGTTAGCTCTGCCCGAGACGATTATGCATGTGCTGCAGCAGCTCAATGATATTCACCATACCGGCATGATCATTTTTGAAGCGCTGCCACAGCACCTCAAAATACATAGCTACTACCGTCTGCTGGATCCGGCTCGAGAGGGCGAGTTCCGTACGCTGCTGGCGCGCATTCTCGCCTCGGTAGACCAAATCGAGGGCCTAGGCGTCTCGGGCTACATGAAAATGCCCTACAAGGACACTCGATACTTCACTCATCTTGAAAGCCAGCCGGAACGCTACTACCCGCGCGACCCGCGGGAGTATGCCCGCAGGGCAACAACGTCCTAATCACGCTGGCTTAGTTAATGCTAGCTTAATCAAGGGTATTAGCTTCCTGCTGATTGGCTAGCCAGTTGACCAGCTGCTCAGTAAGGTCGTCACTAGCAGCACCAAATGCATCAACCACATCAGGAATATCGGTGCTTATAGCTTGCGCGCTGGTGGTAAAGCTCTGAGTAGCGATTGAAGCGCGGTTTTGAGTGCTGACGAGCTGAACATCGAGCTGAACCTTCACCGTGGGCGGATGAGTAGCGTAGTCGCTCTGAAAGTGACGTAGCTCACTTAGCAGCAATCGCTCGGAAGGCAGGCTATCGCTACCCACGCTGGCAAATAGGCGGCTCTGCTGTAGCGCTGTGACCAAACGCGACTGAAGTAATTCAGGGGCATCCTCCTGCCAGCGGGCGCCTTCATACACATTTACGATATTGCCCTCTGGGTAGACCACAATGCGGTTGCTACCTAGTAAATGTCCCGCCTGAGGAGCAGCCACCGCGAGGCGTTGACGGGTGGTCATGGAATCTGATGTGACGGGCTGTATATCGCTACTGGGCAGACGATACAGGGTCGCTGGCTCACTTTCGGGCAATATTGAGCAGCCACTGCTGAGTAGCAGTGCAGCGCTAACTAACACGATAGCAGTGGGGCGTAATGTCATGGGCGGAACTCCTCTACCTGATCACGGCCCAGGAAAAAGTCTGTTGGGCTCTCCTCTAGCTGGCGGGTAATACGATCGAGTGTATCAAGGGTGGAGCGTAGCGAAGAGAGCGCCGGAGCAATATCTTGCGCGCCCTGCAGGCTGCCTTCGATGGCACCAGCGTTAGTTTCCACTAACTGCTCAATGCGTTGAGCCGCCCGGGCCACATCGCGACTCGCATCAGCGGCGCTCTCCATTACCAGACGACCATCTTGACGCAGCAGCTGTGTCGCTTCCTGGCTGAGTGCGTCGATGCTGCTGAGTGTGGTCGTCGCTTGGCGAGTGGCTTCGCCGAAAAGCGCCATATTCTGATCCAGGGCGTCCTGCTGGGCGGCAATCATTTCGGTAATCTGAGCAATGTTGGTTAAAATATTGCCTGCCTGAGCGCGGTTGTTATCGTCAAACAGCTCGTTAACGTTTTTCAGGATTGAGTTGATGTTCTCGATCATATCTTCGCCTTCATCGAACAGCGTGGCGATGGGCGAAGGGTCTGCGCGTATAAACGGCGCTTCGATATCGGTTTGATCAATCAGCAGCGGGGCTTCAGGGGTGCCGCCGTGGAGTTGCACAGACATGCTGCCGGTGATGCTGGCAAAGGCAAGTTTTGCCCGGGTGTCTGTCTTGACCGGTGCGTCATCGTAAACGCGGATATGGGCAATCACTTGCCGAGGGTCATCAGGATTGAGGTTAAGCTCGGTGACGTCCCCCACCTCAATACCGTTATATTGTACTCGGCTGCCGACCGATAAGCCGCTAACGCTGCGCTCAAATAGAATGCGGTAAGGCTGGTAGCTACGTTCGCCTGCTGCATAGCTCATCCATAGCGCAAACAGCAGCGCCGCTGCGGCGGTGCCCAGCGTGAATAAACCGATTAACACGTGATGCGCGCGGGTTTCCATCTACCCTCACTCCTGTGTGTAAGCATTCGTTGAAGAGGCAGTATGAGCACTTTGCGCGGCTCGACCACGCGGCCCGTGAAAGTAGTCTTGAATCCATTCATCTTCGGTCTCCGCGACCTTGTCGATGGTATCCACCACCAACACGCGTTTCTGCGAGAGCACGGCGACCCGATCGCAGGCGGCGTAGAGCGTATCCAGGTCATGGGTGACCAGAAATACGCTGAACCCCAGCGCATCGCGAAGGGTGACCAGCAACTGATCGAAGGCCGCCGCGCCAATAGGATCAAGCCCGGCGGTTGGCTCATCCAGAAACAGGATGTCAGGATCAAGGGCTAAGGCACGGGCAAGGGCGGCGCGCTTGACCATGCCGCCAGACAGCGACTCAGGAAACTGCAGCGCGGCCTGTGGCGGAAGCCCGACCAACGCTAGCTTGACCCTGGCAAGATGCTCGGCGTCTTCACGGGGTAGCCTGGCGTGTTCAATTAGCGGTAGGGCAATATTCTCTTGCAAGTTCAGCGAGCTGAACAGCGCACCGCGCTGAAACAGTACGCCAAAGCGCCGCTCTATTTGGCTGCGCTGTGCCTCGTTAAGCTCGTTAAGAGTTGTGCCTAGGACTTCAACCGTGCCGTCATTGGGGCGCTTCAAACCGACGATGCTGCGTAACAGCACTGATTTGCCGGTACCAGAACCGCCTACAACGCCGAGGATTTCTCCGCGTTCAAGGGTCAGATCTAAATTTTCGTGAACCACATGAGCGCCAAAGCGGTTCACCAAGCCTCGAACCTTAATGACCGGTTGGTCGTTTTGCTCTGTCGGTTTATCTGAATCCATCACCAGCCCATCTCCATAAAGAATAGCGCGGCGACGGCATCAATCAGAATCACCATAAAAATCGATTGAACGACGCTTGACGTGGTGTGTTCTCCCACCGACTGTGCACTGCCGCTGACCTTAAAGCCTTCCAGGCAGCCGATAACGGCGATCACAAAGGCAAACACCGGGGCTTTGCTTAGCCCTACCAAAAAGTGTGTCACCGATACGTCTTTTTGCAGCGTGGTCAAAAACTGGGTTAGTGAAATATCCAGTGATAGGGAGGTGACCATGGCGCCCCCCGCTAAGCCGCTGAGCATACCTACAAAGGCGAGCATGGGCAGGCTAATTAACATCGCCATTACCCGCGGGAGCACCAAAAGCTCGATAGGATCAAGGCCCTGAGCCTGCAGGGCATCTATCTCTTCATTGGATTTCATGGCGCCAATTTGGGCGGTAAAGGCACTGGCGGTTCGTCCCGCGAGTAGGATCGCAGCAAGCAGAACACCGAACTCTCGCAAGAATGAGAACGCAACAAGATCGATGGTATAAATCGTGGCGCCAAAATCCTGCAAAACGGTAGCGCCAAGGAAAGCCACTACGGCGCCCACCATAAAGGTGAGTAGCGCGACGATGGGTACAGCATTAAGACCGCTCTGCTGGATATGGGCCACGGTGGCCGTTAAGCGCCAGTGGCGTGGCCGCAATACCAGCTGGAAGAGGGTGGCCACGACGAGACCAATAAAGGCCAGCAGCTGGCGCTGCTGAGACCAAAGCCCCACCATATGTTGACCCACGCTGGCAAGCGCTTGGTTAATACGCGAATAGGAAGGAGGATCAACGTCAAGCGGGGCTTCCATGGCTTCGGCAATACGCACCAGCAGCGCCTGCTGCTCTTTCGGCAGTTCTGCTGCCCAATCCGCTACCGCCTGCGCTTTCTCAACGCCAATCAGCTCCACAATGAGTATGGCACCAGCGGTATCAAGGCGGGTTATTGCGTCTAGTGAAACCGTCGCATCCGTTGGCTTGCCAGGCTCAGTTCGAGTGTCACTTTGCTGAAGCGCCGCTTTGATATGGCGATAATTGGCAAGTGTCCACTCGCCTTTAAGGGTTACTGTTTGATCATGACGCGCTATCCACTCGCTTGGCATCCCCACTCCTTGGCGCTCTTGGTATCGATGCGCTTGTTTAGAAGTCTATGATGCATTCAAACGAGCGTTAGTTAAAGTCTCCCTAGCTTGAATTTACCTTGCCGAGCGGTTTCTTGGCGCTAGTTCCTGCTTAATCTGATTAGCGACTTCTTTGAGACGGGGGCCTAAGTTATTAACCAAGCGATCGTGATCCAAGCGCAGGCTGGAGCCGCCGCAGTTAATCGCCATGACCTCGGCGCCATCTTCCAAAATCAGCGGCATCGCCACCGCGCTAATATCGCGCTGCCAATCCTGCTCAGAGAGGCAAAAGCCGTACTGCGCATAGTCTTTGAAGCTCTGTTGTATGCCCGCTTCATAACGCGGCCAGTCGCTGCCATACTCGCTGGCCAACTCTTGCAGTACCTGCTGGCGTCGTTCGTCAGACAAGCCGCATAGCCATGCACGACCAATCGCAGAAGTAGCAATGGGCAGGCGGGAGCCCGTGTCCAGGCGAATGATTAGCGGGCCATGGCCGTGGCAGGTTTCCAAATAAACCATATCACTGCGGTCGGCCCCGCCCAGGCTAACGTTACAGTCGGTGGCATCAGCAAATTTCTGTAGATGCGGGCGAGCAATCTCGCGAATGCCCATATTAGCGAGAAAGCGATACCCCAAGGCTAAGACACCTGGCCCAAGGCGGTACTTTTCCAGGTGGGTATTGTGCTGGAGATAGCCCAACTGGGTCAGGGTATAGGTTAACCGTGACACCGTCGGTCGAGGGATACTCGTACGGTTGGACAGCTCAGCATTGCCTAAATACTCTTCACCTGCGCCAAAGGCGCGCAGCAACTCTAAACCGCGCGCGAGCGCAGTCACAAAGTTACGATCTTTTCCGGGCAACTGCGGGTCGTCAGCATCAGTGTCGGTGGGGTGCATTCAATATCCCAACATTCGGTGGCTTATGGCGCCCAGTATCGCATATCTACTTAGACGCAGCGTTCATGCCTATCAACGAAATAGCGGCTGTTTGACACTAAATCAGCCGTCCAGACGCTCGATAATTGTGGCAATGCCCTGACCGACGCCGATGCACATGGTGACCAACGCGTAGCGCCCACCGGTCGCCTCAAGCTGTCGGAGAGCCGTAAGCGCCAAGCGTGCTCCTGAAGCCCCCAGAGGATGACCAATGGCGATGGCGCCGCCGTTGGCGTTCAAGCGTGGATCATCAACGTAGAGCCCTAACTGCTGCACGCAGCCAAGCACCTGAACGGCAAACGCCTCGTTGATTTCAATTACATCCATCTGCTCAAGGGTAAGCCCGGCACGCGCCAACGCCTTTTGCGAAGCGGGTACTGGCCCCAACCCCATAACCCGCGGTGCAACACCGGCAACGGCGCTGGCGACAATGCGCGCGCGTGGTGCTAGGCCCACACGTTCACCGGCGGCCATGGTACCCACAATCATGGCAGCGGCGCCGTCATTCAAACCCGAGGCATTGCCGGCGGTGACAACGCCACCCTCAAACAGCGCGCCCAGTTGGGCCAGTTTGTCTTCGGTGCTTTGCGGGCGGGGGTGTTCGTCTTTATCTACCATCAGTGGCGGCTGTTTACGTCCTTGGGGCACCTCTACGCCAAACATCTCGCCGTCGTAAAAGCCTGAGGCCAGCGCTTGGGCGTAGCGGGCCTGAGAGCGGGCGGCAAAGGCGTCGCTTTCAGCGCGACCAATATTCAGGTCGTGGGCAATGTTGTCAGCAGTTTCCGGCATGCTGTGGCTGCCGTACTCCTTCGCAATCCAGGGGTTGGGAAAGCGAGAGCCAATCACCGTATCGTACATCGGCTGGTTGCGCGCATAGGGGGAGTCCGCTTTACCCAATACATAGGGCGCCCGAGACATGGACTCAACGCCGCCCGCTAAAAACAGCTCGCCTTCGCCTAGCCGTGCCGCCCGGGCGGCATCCATCATCGCTGCCAGGCCGCTGCCGCAAAGTCGGTTAACGGTTTGTCCTGCTACTTCGATGGGCAGGCCAGCCAGCAATGCGCCGTGACGGGCCACGTTGCGGGAATCTTCCCCCGCCTGGTTGGTGCAGCCTGCCAGCACCTCTTCATAGCTTTCAAGTGCGAACGGGTTGCGGGCTACCAGTGTTTTAAGCGTCAGCCCCAACAGCTCATCTGGGCGAATAGCCGCTAAGCTGCCGCCGTGGCGACCAAAAGGGGTGCGTAAACCGTCGTAAATATAGGCGTCTTGCATGGTGGTGCTCCTTGTTGTTGGTAGGTTCATTAAGCGACGGTTAGCGACATTTGAAGCGCAGCGCGGCGGCGCAACCAGGGGCTTGGCCGATAGCGTGGGTCGCCGGTGGCCTCAAGCAGGTGGGTCAATATCGTCATGATGCGCGTGGCGCCGTAATGGTCGCCCATGCGCAATGGGCCGAAGGGGTAGCCCAAGCCCAGCTCAACCGCTCGGTCGATCGTCGTGGGTTCTGCCACGCCTTGCTGGGCAATATCGGCACCGACGTTGACGATGCAGGCAATAATGCGCTGAAGAACGAAGCCGTTGCTGTCCTGCAGAGTACTTACCGGCGTACCGTCATGATTGAGCAGGCTTTGCGCTGCTTGAAGAAAAGTGGAGTGGGTGATTGGGGTGACCATCAGGCTACGGCGTTTATCGAGTCCTGCGAGCATATCCACCGCCACACACTGCTTGGCGTCTAGCCCCTGGCGCAGCGAACAGCTGGTGGCATCTTCGCCGAAAGGGGTAAGCAGGCAGAGCGCTTGTTCAGTGGGCTGCGTGCCGGTTTCTAACGGCCAACCCGCCGCATTCACCAGCGCGGTGAGCGCTTTGGCGCTCTCGGGGTCTTCCTGGCTAATCCATACCGGGCATGGAGACACAGTAGCGATGGCAGGCTCATCCGGCATTTGCTGCTTGCCTTCCTCGTAGCGGTAAAAGCCTTCGCCGGTTTTACGCCCCAGCAAGCCCGCGGCCAAGCGTTGCCGGGTTAAAGGTGACGGGCGAAAACGCGCTTCTTCATAGTACTGGTGATACACCGACTCCATCACAGCGTGGGAAACATCTAGCCCGGTAAGGTCAAGCAGGGTAAAGGGCCCCATCCGAAATCCGCCCTGATCAACCATAATGCGATCAATGGTCGCCGGGTCAGCGACGCTTTCGCCTAAAAGTCGCAGCGCTTCAGTACCGAAGGCACGCCCGGCATGGTTAACCAGAAACCCAGGGGTATCGGTGGTCTGGGCCGTAAAGTGGCCCATGGATTGACCTAGAGCATTGACTCGCTGAGTCACCTCATCGGTGGTACGCAGGCCAGGGATGACCTCGGCAATCTTCATCAGCGGCACGGGATTAAAGAAGTGAAAGCCAATAACCCGCTCAGGGTGCTGGCAGGCGGCGGCAATGGCCGTGACAGAGAGTGAAGAGGTATTGGTCGCCAATACCGCCTGTTGGCTGACGATTGCTTCTAAATCGCCAAACAGCCCCTGCTTGGCCTCCAGCTTCTCGACAATGGCTTCCACCACAATATCGCAGGGGGCGAGCGCGGCAAGCTCGCTGGCTTCCATCAACCGTTCACTATAGTGCTGCGCCTGTTCTGCATTAATGCGCTGCTTTTCGACACTTCTCTGCCATAAGCCGTTGATAAAGGCTTTCGCTTCTTGTACGGCGCCCTCTTTAACGTCGAAAAGCATGACGTCTAGACCGGCCTGGGCAGCCAACTGCGCGATGCCACGTCCCATGGCGCCGGTGCCGACGATGCCAAGTGTGGTAAAGGGGGGAGGTGTTGATGTTGATTCGCTAGCCATACGCTAATTCCTCTCTGCAAATGAATGCATATTTAGCATTGTAATTCTGCATTGCAAAATAGTGTTCCAATTATTGACTGCCATCCTAGGCTATGCAAAAGTGCCTGACAAGAATAGTGGACAATAGTTTTGCTATGCAAAATACATGTGTTGTCCACGCCCAGCGCTACTTCGAATGATAACTCTAACTATAAAACCCGTTGCCACCAGGAGCCGTCATGATTCGCGATCCCGAATTGATTAACCAGCTTGTTGATACCATCGCCCGTTTTGTCCGTGAGCGCCTAATTCCTAATGAGGCACGCCTAGCCGAGGAGGATGCGGTGCCCCCAGAAATTCTTGCGGAAATGAAAGAGATGGGCCTGTTCGGGCTATCGATCCCTGAAGAGTACGGCGGCCTGGGCCTGACCATGGAGGAGGAGGCGCTGGTGGCGATGGAAATTGGTAAAACCTCGCCTGCCTTTCGCTCGGTGTTTGGCACTAATAATGGCATCGGCGCCCAGGGTATTTTGATTGATGGTACTGATGAGCAGAAAGCCAAGTATGTGCCACGCTTGGCCACGGGCGAGATTCTTAGCTCGTTCTGTCTCACCGAGCCCGATTCCGGCTCCGACGCCGCCAGCCTGCGCACGACGGCGGTGCGGGATGGCGATGACTATATCTTGAACGGCACCAAGCGTTATATCACCAACGGCCCAGAAGCCGATCTGTTTACCGTGATGGCGCGTACTGACCCAGAGAATAAAGGCGCAGGCGGTATTTCAGCCTTTATCGTCGAAGGTAATACTCCAGGGCTGGTACGCGGCCCTGCGGATAACAAGATGGGCCAGAAGGGCGCCCATACCTGCGATATTATTTTCGACAACTGCCGAGTGCCCGCTGAAAATATTATTGGCGGAAAAGAGGGGCAAGGCTTTAAAACGGCGATGAAGGTGCTAGACCGCGGGCGGCTGCATATTTCGGCGGTTTGTGTAGGTGTGGCCGAGCGCTTAGTGGAAGAGTCGCTGCGCTACACCATGGAGCGTAAGCAGTTTGGTGCGGCGCTTGCCGAGCATCAGCTGATCCAAGCCATGTTGGCGGATAGCAAAACCGAAGCCTATGCAGGCAAAACCATGGTGATGGATGCCGCACGGCGTAAAGACGATGGCGAAAATGTTTCGACACTGGCCTCCTGCTGCAAACTTTTCTGCGCAGAAATGGTGGGCCGTGTCGCAGACCGCGCGGTGCAGGTTCACGGTGGGGCGGGCTACATGTCGGAATACGCGGTTGAGCGGTTTTACCGCGATGTGCGGCTATTCCGTATTTACGAAGGCACCACCCAGATTCAACAAATCGTCATTGCTCGCAATATGGTGCGGGAGGCGTCCTAATGGCTTTATCGGTTTCCTACCAAGCGCCGGACGAGGCTATTTTTGGGCGCCTTGCCAGCGAGCTGGTGGCCGAGCTTCCCGAGCGCCTCAGTACCCGCGTGCTTGAAAATGCCAAGCTGCTTGGCGAGCATCCGGCTATCGTGGATGGCAATGTGCGCTGGAGTTATGCGGAGCTTGGTCAAGAAATACACGCCGCCTGTGAGTGGTTAAGCGCATTGGGCATTCGCCCTGGCGACCGGATTATGACGGTGAGTGAAAACTGCCGCGCTCTGGTCGTGCTGCTACTGGCTGCCAGCGAGCTGGATGTCTGGGTGGCTATCGTTAATTCGCGCCTCTCAGCACAGGAAGTTGACCTAATTCAGGGCAACTGCCTACCTCGGCGAGTCTTCTATACCTGTGAAGCATCCCAAGAGGCGTGCCAGCACGCCGAGCGCCACGCGGCTGACCGCTACCAGCACCCTCAGTTGGGTGGGCTGGCCATTTCGCCGCTGTATGACAGCGAGCCCGAGCCGGTCTGCGCGAGCGGCGCCGAGCAGGTGGCGGCGATGATCTACACCTCGGGCACCACTGGCACACCTAAAGGCGTCATGCTGACCCATCGTGGTATTCTCTATATCGCCTCGATTTCAGGCGGCATGCGTCATTTAAGCGAAGGACAGCGGGTCTACGGCGTGCTGCCCATGTCCCATGTGTTTGGCCTCTCTTCGGTATGTATGGGGTCGCTCTATAACGGCGCCTGCCTGTATACCGTGCCGCGCTTCGATGCCGCCCATATGCTGGCAACGCTGAAGCAGGAGCGCATTACCGTTCTCCAGGGCGTGCCGGCGATGTATGCCCGGGCGTTAGAGTTTTTAAAACGTGAGCAGCGCCCGTTGGAAGCACCTGAGCTAATTTATATGTCAGCAGGAGGTTCGCCGTTAGATAGCGACACCAAAGTGCGGGTAGAGTCCGCCTTTGGGCTGACGCTGCATAACGGCTACGGTTTAACCGAGGCCAGCCCTACCATAAGCCAGACCCGCATCGATGACCGCCATGCAACTAGCACCGTTGGCCGGGTATTGCCTTTGCTTGAGTACCGCCTGGAACCGCTTAGCGACAGCGGAACTACCGAGCAGCCTGGAGATGAAGTAGGTGAGCTATGGGTGCGCGGGCCAAACATTATGAAAGGCTACTTTCGTCAGCCGGAAGCCACTCGGGCCACTCTAACTGACGATGGTTGGCTCAATACCGGCGATATCGCCAAGCTCGATCACCAGGATCAACTCTATATTGTTGGGCGTAGCAAAGAGCTGATTATCCGCTCCGGCTTCAATATCTACCCGCCGGATGTGGAAGCGGTGATTAACGAACACCCTGCGGTCACGCTTACCGCCGTAGTGGGGCGTCAAATCGCCGGAAACGAAGAAGTCGTGGCGTTTGTGCAGTGCGAGCCGGGCGTTGACGTTGATCTGGCGGAGCTCAAGGCGTTTATCGCTGAGCGGTTGGCGCCTTACAAACGGCCTACTCAAATTGTATTGATGGATACGCTACCTTCCACCGCCAGCGGCAAAATTCTTAAAGGACGATTGCGCGATTTAGCCCAGCAGGAGAGCGGCTCATGAGTCATTCACCTCAGCAAGCGTTAATGGGCTACCACGAACTGCTGGGCATGCACGTCGTTGAGTGGGAAGAGGGCCGAGTAGTCGTTGAACTGACCATTGAGCCAAAACACCTAAACCGCAGCGGCAACGTTCATGGTGGTGTATTGGCTTCAATGCTGGATAGCGCTTTAAGCCTTGCCGGTTTGCACTGCGATGTGCCGGGCAATATTCGCCGAGGAATGACACTCTCATTAACCACGACCTTTGTGGGCCCTGCCCGGCAAGGTGTGTTGAAGGCAATAGGCACGGTTCGCGGCGGCGGACAGAAAACCTATATGAGCAGCGGTGAGATAGTCGATGACCAGGGCAGCTTAGTGGCCATGGGAGAAGGCTCCTTTCGGCGTCGCAGTGGCAGTGAATCCACAGAGGGATTTCCAGAAAACAAACCCCGGGAGCCAACTGAGTGAGCCCAGCCCGCCTGCGGGTTTCTCTGTTACTGCTGGTCACCTTGGCAACGCTGTTTCATCTGGTGGTTGGCAGCCTGTTTTGGCAAGCCGTCGGCATTGCCGCGCTGGCGCTCTATCTATTAACGCTTGTTGGCAAGCTAACGCGGATGGCCAGAGGGTTACTGTTAGCCGCGGGGATAGTGTCGCTGCTAGCGCTCTGGCACTCGTCGAACCCAGGCCAACTGCTGTTTGAAGCCAGTGGGCGTTTTGCGTTTTTTGCTACCTTTGTGGTGGCGTTGAGCATGCTACGTTTGCCTGCCTACCGTTCACGCCTGGTGCGCCGCTGTGGGCAAAGCATGCTGCTTCAACCGCCTAGCCGCCGCTACCCGATTTTATCGCTTGGTTCTGCGCTGTTTGGGATTATTCTCAATATCGGCGTGCTTAACCTGTTTGCCGCCATGATTGAAAAGAGTAACACCCTAGGCGCGGCCCAAGGGCGTGCCTGGGTGCGAGAGGCTCGCCAGCGGCGCATGATGTTGGCGCTGCTGCGCGGGTTTTCCCTGGCGCCGCTGATCTCTCCTATGGGCATTGGGGTGGCGGTAGTGCTGTCGAGCCTTCCCCAGGTCACTTGGCTGGCGCTTGCGCCGTATATTTTGGGTGCCGCTGCGCTGATTTTTCTGGCCGGCTGGGCGGTAGATTTTCTCACCGGCCCACATCCCCCTGCCAATAAAGCCCCTGTAGCTGCTCCTTCGTTACGTCCGTTGGCCCAGTTCAGTGTGTTGCTGCTGGGAATTGTGGCGCTGGTGTTTAGCCTTGCCTGGCTATTAACACTGCGCTTACCCATTGCCGCGCTGTTAGGTGCGCCCACGGGGGCGCTGATTTGGCTTGCCTGGCAGCGGCGCAGGCTTGGCTTCGGCGGGCTGCCTGCCGCGGTTAGCGCGGTGCATCGTCAGTTGCCGTGGCTGCTTTCGCCCAGTGCCAATGAGATCGTGGTGCTAGGGGCGGCGGGCTATTTGGGGCATTTATGCGTTGGGCTGGTGGACACTCAGCAGTTGGCGCCGCTACTAACGGTGTTGAACCCGTGGGGCGCCTTCAATGCCGTGCTGGCGATGCTGATGGTAGTGGGGCTGGCCCAGGTAGGCGTTAATCCTATCGTGACGGTAACGCTGCTGGTGGGGCTGCTACCGCAGTTAGCCATTGAGGGGCTAACGCCTGCGCTGATAGGTGCATCGCTGATGGTAGGCTGGGCGCTGGCGCTAATGTCGTCGCCGATGACCGCATCAATGCTGATTTTGTCCCGATTTACCGGTGTACCCGCCACGCGTATCGGCTACCGCTGGAACGGCAGATTTCTGGTCGCCTCGATTCCGCTATTGGCAGCGTGGTTTGTATGGGCACCCTTTTAAAGGGGGGGTAAGAATGCGGAAGCGCTTGACC
>Ga0209344_10000619_pt1 | contig 57410 bp, 45 predicted proteins | sample Cruoilmetagenom6_FD_187293 | JGI IMG/M metagenome (GOLD analysis project Ga0209344, IMG submission 187293) | Oil polluted marine microbial communities from Coal Oil Point, Santa Barbara, California, USA - Santa Barbara Oil Seep Sample 6 (SPAdes)... | ecosystem: Environmental > Aquatic > Marine... | reverse complement strand
TTTCGGTTCGTGCGCTAAACTGTTTGAAAGCTGCAGAAGTTGATACTTTGGGAGATCTTGTTTCTTTCAACAAAAATGACTTGATGAAGTTCCGTAACTTCGGTAAAAAATCGCTTACAGAGCTTGAAGAGCTTGTAAACGTGAAAGGCCTTAACTTCGGGATGGACCTTGCAAAATATAAATTAGATAAAGACTAGTTGATTAACGGTTTTAGATTTATGATTTCAGATTTTGAAGTTATAAATCTGAAATCAACAATCAACAATCAACAATCGTTAATCAATTTAACCCATCATAATTTGCTCTCCGTCTTAGACGGATCAGGTAGCAAGATGATGAAAACAAAAATGTCATGAGACACGGAAAAAAAATAAATCACTTAGGAAGAAAAACCGCCCATAGACACTCTATGTTGGCAAACATGGCTTGTTCTCTTGTAGAGCACAAAAGAATAAATACAACTGTAGCAAAAGCGAAAGCTTTGAAGCAGTTTGTAGAGCCATTGGTAACGAAATCTAAGGAAGACACCACACACAACCGTCGTTTGGTTTTTGCTAAATTGCGTCAAAAAGATGCAGTTGCAGAACTTTTCAGAACAGTTGCGCCAAAAGTTGGGGACCGTCCTGGAGGTTATACCCGTATTATCAAATTGGGTAACCGTTTAGGTGATAACGCTGATATGGCAATGATTGAGCTTGTAGATTTCAACGAAATTTACAACGCTGGCAAAGCTACCAAGAAGAAATCTACGCGTAGAAGTCGTCGTGGAAGCGGTGCCGGAACTGAAGCTGCTGCTGCACCAGCTGCAAAAGCTGCTCCAGCAAAAGCTGAAAAAGAAGCCAAGAAAGAAGAGGAATAGATATATTTCATTTCACAAATAATGAAAAAGGGATAAACATAGTTGTTTGTCCCTTTTTTTATACCCCTAATCGAAAAAGTGCAAATTCCGGAAAGTTTTACTATATAAAAGATTTTTTGGATTGAATTTTAAACTAAATTTATTTCTGTTTTATAGTCTGTTAATCAATAAATTAAAATATATGATAAAAAAATTACTTTTACCTGCATTTCTGTTTGTTGCCATGATTGTAAATGCACAGAGTGTTTACAATTTCGAAACAGAAAATAGTGCTTACGTAAATTTGACGGGAAGCACTTCCTTAAATAATGGAGCCGTTTGGGATGATCCGGGATATACTATTCCACTCGGTTTTAGTTTTAATATAGCTACTTATACTTTTGATACTATATATATACTTGGATGGAGTACAGGTGGCTTAGTCTCTAGTAATCCTGTTGACGGAGATATTATCCCTATTTTTAACCCGATAGCACAAGATATAATAGATTTGGGATTTGACTCAGGAATTTCTGAATCGAATATTTCATATAAAACTGAAGGAGCGGCGGGAAGTAGAATTTTAAAGTTGGAATGGAACAATGTCGGTTTTTTTGGCGACTCAACAAGGGATGATTTTATGAATTTGCAACTTTGGTTGTATGAAGGAAGTAATACGATAGAGTACCACTATGGTCCCAGTTCGATAAACAATCCACTAGAGTCTTTTGAAGACGAAACCGGACCGCTTATAAGTATGGGTACTTCTTATAACAGTTCTACGGACATATTAGTAGATAACGGTTATTTTCTTTCTGAAGATCCTATAGATCCTACGATAATTGTATTGCCGGCAGGAAATCAAGTTGTGTTATCGGCTCTAGATGGAATGATGCCTAGTGGTTCTGTATATCGGTTTTTACAACAGCCATTGTCAGTTTCAGATTTTGACGATATTCAACTTGTGATATATCCCAATCCAGCAACACATACTATAAACTTTAAAACTAAAGAAGGACAAAATCAGGTTTCAATCTTCAATAGTCTTGGTCAAATTGTTAAACAAGTTACTGTTTTAGCGGGTTCAATGGATGTTTCAGATTTGCAAAACGGAATTTATTTTCTACAGCTTGAAACTTTGGAAGGAAGAGCCATCCAGAAATTCATAAAAGAATAACCACCAAGGTATTGATTTGAAATTTTAAATTACAAAACAACCGCACAAAGGGATAAGCGTTTTCGTTTATCCCTTTTTTTTATACTATTTTTGCAAAGATTTTAAAAAAAGCTGGAAGTTGGAAGCTTGAAGAAAGAAGCTTGCAACCTGAATCTTGAAACTTAAAACTTCAAATGAAATACCAAACACGAAAAAAAGCACTTATTTTATTAGCAGACGGAACCATTTTCTACGGAAAAGCGGTTGGAAACAAAGAAGGTTCAGCCTTCGGTGAGGTTTGTTTCAACACGGGAATGACCGGTTATCAGGAAATTTTTACAGACCCTTCCTATTTCGGACAAATTATGGTCGCCACCAATGCCCACATCGGGAATTATGGAACAAATAAAGAAGAAGTTGAATCTGAAGGAATTAAAATTGCAGGTTTAGTGGTGCGTAATTTTAGCTACCATTATTCCCGCCCCGCTGCGGACGATTCTTTGGAGGAATTCTTAAATAGAAATAACCTTTTAGCTATTAGTGATGTAGATACCCGCGCTTTGGTAAGCTATATTCGCGACAATGGTGCAATGAACGCAGTAATTTCAACTGAAGTTGATAATATTGAAGGTTTGAAGAAACAGTTGGCAGCCGTGCCAGATATGAACGGTTTGGAACTCGCTTCAAAAGTTTCTACTAAAGAACCCTATTTCTTCGGAAGCGAAAATGCAAAGTATAAAGTTTCAGCTTTGGATTTAGGAATAAAGAAAAACATTCTTCGCAACTTGGCTGAAAGGGATTGTTACATAAAAGTATTTCCCTATAACGCCTCTTTTTCAGAAATGGAATCTTTCAATCCCGATGGTTATTTTATTTCCAACGGTCCCGGCGATCCAGAACCATTGAGCAGTGCTATTGAAGTTGTAAAAACAATTTTGGACAAAAGACTTCCAATGTTTGGCATCTGTTTAGGACATCAAGTGCTTGCTTTGGCAAACGGAATTTCAACCTATAAAATGCACAACGGCCATCGCGGAATTAATCATCCCGTTATGAATTTAATTAGCGGTAAAGGTGAAATCACTTCCCAAAATCACGGTTTCGCAATAAGTAGGGAAGAAGCTGAAGCCAATCCCAATATTGAAATAACACACGAACACCTTAACGACCATACCGCAGCAGGGATACGTTTGAAAGACAAACCAGCGTTTTCGGTTCAATACCACCCCGAGGCAAGCCCGGGACCGCACGATGCTTCGTATCTTTTTGATCAATTTATCGAGAGTATTGAAAAACATAAGCTAGAAACTGTATAAAATCTAAGACCTCAAAGCCTTCATAACCTTTGAGGTCTTTCACTTAACAATAAATAATAACTACAAACTATAAACTCTAAACATTATTCCAATGAGCATCATCATCGACATCAACGCTAGACAAATATTTGATTCAAGAGGAAATCCTACTATTGAAGTTGACGTAATCACCGAAAACGGTTTTATGGGTCGTGCTGCGGTTCCTTCGGGAGCTTCAACTGGCGAACACGAAGCAGTTGAGCTTCGCGATGGCGGAAAAGCTTATATGGGCAAAGGCGTTTTAAAGGCTGTTGAAAATGTAAATGGCAAAATTGCTGGAACGCTCTTGGGGATTTCCGTTTTTGAACAGGAATTGATAGACAAGACGATGATTGATTTGGACGGTACCAAAAACAAATCGAAGCTTGGGGCAAATGCAATTCTTGGAGTTTCATTAGCTGCTGCTAAAGCTGCTGCCAACGAATTGGGTATGCCTTTGTATCGTTATGTGGGCGGGGTGAGTGCCAAAACACTTCCTGTGCCAATGATGAACATTATCAATGGTGGCTCTCATAGTGATGCTCCTATCGCATTTCAGGAGTTTATGGTGATGCCCGTTAAGGCGAAAAGTTTCACACATGCCATGCAGATGGGTTCCGAGATTTTCCATAACCTTAAAAAAGTATTGCACGATCGTGGTTTGAGCACTGCGGTTGGCGATGAAGGTGGTTTCGCTCCAACACTTAACGGAACCGAGGATGCTTTGGATACTATTGCAAAAGCTACAAAAAAAGCCGGTTACAAATTGGGCGATGATGTAATGATTGCATTGGATTGTGCCGCTGCGGAATTTTATGTGAAGAAAAAATACGATTACACAAAATTTGAAGGTGAAAAAGGAAAAGTACGCACTTCAAAAGAACAGGCAGATTATTTGGCTGAATTGTGTAAAAAATATCCAATCATCTCAATTGAGGATGGAATGGATGAAAACGATTGGGAAGGCTGGAAATACTTGACCGAAAAAGTAGGCGATAAAGTTCAGTTGGTGGGCGATGATTTGTTTGTTACAAATGTAGAGCGGCTTTCAAAAGGTATTTCAGAAAAGATAGCCAATTCAATTTTGATAAAAGTAAACCAAATAGGAACTTTAACCGAAACCATTGCCGCAGTAAATATGGCGCACAATGCTGGTTATACATCCGTAATGAGCCACAGAAGTGGTGAAACAGAAGATAATACAATTGCAGATTTGGCAGTGGCACTTAATTGCGGACAAATAAAAACAGGTTCTGCATCAAGAAGTGATAGAATGGCGAAATACAACCAATTGCTCAGAATAGAGGAACAATTAGGTGAAGTTGCCTATTTTCCGCAGCGAAAGGCCTTCAAAATATAAATTTAAATTGATAAATGGAAAGCCTCGTTATTTGACGAGGTTTTTTTATTTCATAAATTAAAAGTAAAATTGATCATTTAAGGATTATTTAACCTAAGAATAGCCGTAAATGTTAAAAAAATAGCTTTAGATTTTGTAAATTAGCATTTCTGAATAAATTTAAAACACACAATATTTTATGGCAAAGATGGCAACCCTCGAGATAGATGGTAAAAAATACGAGTTTCCCATTGTGGAAGGAACTGAGAATGAATTAGGAATAGATATAAAGAGTCTGAGAACCGACACGAAAGGTGTGGTAACTTTAGACCCAGGTTATAAAAATACCGGTGCTTGCGAAAGTGCCATCACTTTTTTAGATGGTGAAAAGGGAATACTGCGTTATCGTGGTTACGCTATTGAAGAGCTCGCCGAAAAAGCTCATTTTTTGGAAGTATGCTATCTTCTTATTTTTGGTGAATTGCCAACCAAAGTTGAGCTCGATAAATTTCATACAGACATAAAAGCACAATCCCATGTTGATGAAGATGTAAAACGAATTTTGGACGGTTTTCCAAAAGCCGCTCACCCAATGGGAGTTCTATCTTCTTTGACTTCAGCTTTAGTGGCATTCAATCCTTCTTCCGTAAATGTGGACAGTGAGGAAGATATGTATAAAGCCATTGTGAAAATTCTGGGTAAATTTCCAGTATTAACGGCTTGGACGTATAGAAAACGTATGGGGCTTCCGTTGGATTACGGTGGAGACTCTTTGGGTTATGTTGACAATTTCCTGAAAATGATGTTTAAAAAGCCAAGCGGGGAATATACTACCAACGAAACTGTTTTGGAGGCTTTGGATAAATTGTTGATTCTTCATGCAGATCACGAACAGAACTGTTCAACATCAACTGTGCGTATTGTGGGTTCATCACATGCTGGTCTTTTTGTTTCTATTTCAGCAGGAATTGCTGCACTTTGGGGGCCGCTTCACGGAGGGGCGAACCAAGCTGTTATTGAAATGCTTGAAGCAATTAAAGAAGATGGTGGCGACACCAAAAAATTCATGGCGAAAGCGAAAGACAAAGACGATCCTTTCCGTTTGATGGGCTTTGGCCACAGAGTTTATAAAAACTTTGACCCACGGGCAAAAATAATCAAGAAAGCTGCAGATGATGTTTTAGAGAATTTAGGAATTGAAGACGAAATTTTAGATATCGCAAAAGCATTGGAAAAAGAAGCTTTGGAAGATCAATATTTTGTGGACAGAAAATTATACCCGAACGTAGATTTCTATTCAGGAATTATTTACCGTGCTTTGGGCATTCCAGTTGAAATGTTTACGCCAATGTTTGCTTTAGGGCGTTTGCCTGGTTGGATTGCACAATGGAGAGAAATGCGCTTGAACAAAGAACCAATAGGCCGTCCACGACAAATTTATATTGGTAGGACTCTAAGGGATTTTGTGCCTGTAGAAAAAAGATAATTCTTATATTTTAATATTTTAAAAGCACTTCGGTATCGAGGTGCTTTTTTTATATTTGCTTTATGATCAATTTAAACATCAACGACGAAATATCTAGATTGCGTGCCGTAATATTGGGGCGGGCAGATAGTAATGGACCTGTGCCAAAGCTGGAAGATGCCTACGATCCAAAATCTGCAGAGCATATAAAAGCTGGCACCTACCCCAAAGATGAAGATATGGTAGCTGAAATGGAAGCCGTTGCTGCTGTTTTTAAAAAATATGATGTAAAGGTTTATAGGCCGCATTCCATAAAAGATTACAACCAAATTTTTTCGAGAGATATAGCTTTTGTAATCGAGGATAAATTTATTATCGCAAACATTCTCGATGACCGTTCGATGGAGATTGAAGCCATTGAGCACGTAATAAATCAAATTGACCCATCTAAGATTATTGAATTTCCAGAAAATGCACATATTGAAGGTGGAGATGTAATGCCCTGGGGGGATTATATTTTTGTAGGTACCTATTACGGCGAAGATTACCCAAGTTTTATAACTGCACGAACAAATATGAAAGCCGTAAAACACCTTCAGAAATTGTTTCCGCATAAAAAGGTAAAATCTTTCAGCCTCAGAAAAAGCAATACTGTAGCAGATGAAAATGCCCTGCATTTAGACTGCTGTTTCCAACCACTTGGTAGAGGAAAGGCAATCATCCACAAAGAAGGTTTTTTGATTGAAGAGGAATATGAATGGCTGCTGAATTTCTTCGGAGAGGAAAACTGTTTTCACATTACCAAACAGGAAATGTACAATATGAACAGTAACATCTTTTCCATTTCACCCGATGTAGTCATTTCAGAAAAAAACTTCACAAGATTGAATGCCTGGCTCCGTGAACAAGGGTTTACTGTAGAAGAAGTTCCTTATGCTGAAATTTCCAAACAGGAAGGATTGCTTCGTTGCACGACCATGCCTTTGGTGCGGGATTAGTTCAAAACCTCAAGACTTCAATAAGTGTTCCTTTAAATTATTAAAAGGGTACAATTTGTAAGGCATTGTAACTAATTGTTATTCCCATTAATATTTATTACAATTCCTTATTTAACAAAAAAACCGTCTGCTCTTTCACAAAAAATTAGTAAACTTGGCATATCAAAATTTTAACACTTTGAAAAGAATATTCTCCCTAGCTTTTTTATTGCTGTTTTTAACAGCCTTTTCCACACTTACTGCCCAACAAAAGAACATAACCAATGAAGAAATTTGGAATGGCACTTTCCGAACCCAAGGTCTGGATGTACTTCGTTCATTGAACAACGGTAAGGAATATGCAGTACTCAATTATGACAGAGAAAGCAAGGCTTCTACTGTTGATGTTTATGATTACAAAAGTGGGGACAAAGTACGAACGCTTTTAAACAGCAAAGATTTAAAAGGGATTGATTACGTTATTTCTTATGAATTCAACAAAGACGAATCTAAGATTCTTTTCACGACAGAACTGCAACAGATTTACCGTCATTCTTCTTTGGGTACATATTATGTTTACGATATAAAAACAAAGGATTTCAGTCTTGTTTCAACCAATAAAATCCAGGAACCCACTTTCAGCAATGATGGTAGTAAAATTGCTTATGGTTTTGCTAACAACCTTTACATTAAAGATCTTAATTCGGGTGTAACTACACAAATAACAACCGACGGTAAAAAGAACACAATAATAAACGGTATTACTGATTGGGTTTACGAAGAAGAATTTTCCTTTGTTCGCGCTTTTGAATGGAGCACAAATGGTGACAAACTTGCTTTCATAAAATTTGACGAAACCGAAGTTCCGCAATTTAACATGGATGTTTACGGGAAAGAACTATATCCTTCGGCAGATACCTTTAAATATCCTAAGGCAGGCGAAGCAAATTCAAAGGTTTCATTGCATTTATATGATCTTGGAAGTACAAAAACTGCTGAAGTAGATCTTTCAAAATACAACAGTTATTACATTCCACGGTTGCTATGGACCGATGACAATAACTTTTTGAGTGTTCAGCTTACCAATCGCCACCAAAATGTGCTCGATTTGGTTTTTGTGGATGCTTCAAACAATTCTTCAAAATTGATTTTGGAAGAAAAGGATGCTGCTTATGTTGATGTTACTGACAATCTTACTTTTTTGAACAACAACAGCTTTTTTTGGACCAGTGAGAAAGATGGCTGGAACCATATTTATCAGTATGATAAAAATGGAAAACAGCTACACCAAGTTACCAAAGGCCCTTGGGAAGTGACCGCTTATTACGGTTTTGACCAAAATACGGGTCGCGTTTACTATCAAAGTACTGAAAACGGCAACATTAACCGTGATGTGTATTCTATATTGCCTTCGGGAAAAAACAAAGTGCGTTTAACACAGCAAACTGGAACCAATGGTGCAGATTTCAGTGCAGACTATACCTATTTTATTGGCTCCTTTTCAGACGCCAATACACCTTATGTTTTCACGCTTAATGAAGCCAAAACAGGGAAGGTGCTTCGCGAAATAAAAAACAACAATGATTTAAAGAGCCTTTTGGCTTCCTATAAAATTTCACCTAAAGAATTTTCAACTATAAACATCAACGGCGAAGACCTGAATATGTATATGGTAAAGCCATTGAATTTTGATGAAACTAAAAAATATCCGCTATTTCTTTTTCAATATTCAGGCCCAGGTTCACAAAGTGTAGCAAACAAATGGCTGGGCGGGAATGATTATTGGCACCAAATGTTGGCAAACGAGCAGGACATAATCATTGCTTGCGTTGACGGTCGTGGAACAGGTTATAAAGGAAGGGATTTCAAAAAAATGACCCAAAAGGAATTGGGTAAATATGAAGTGCAGGATCAAATAGCCGTTGCAAAAAAACTAAGCGACCTTCCATATATTGACGCTTCTAGGACAGGTATCTGGGGTTGGAGTTACGGTGGGTTTATGTCTTCAAATGCTTTGTTTCAGGCACCCGATACTTTTGAAATGGCCATTGCTGTTGCTCCCGTTACAAGCTGGAGGTTTTATGATAGTATTTATACCGAGCGTTATATGCAGACGCCACAGGAAAATGCTTCAGGCTATGATGAAAACTCTCCTCTTTCACATATTAATGGCCTTAAAGGAAAATTCCTATTGGTTCACGGTAGTGCTGATGACAACGTACACGTTCAAAACACCATGCGTTTAATAGAGGCTTTGGTTCAAGCAAACAAACAATTTGATTGGAGAATTTACCCAGACAAAAATCACGGCATTTACGGTGGTAATACACGATTGCATCTTTACACTTTAATGACAGATTACATCAAGAAAAACTTATAAAAATCAACACTAACTAATAATAAATCTTATGTCAGAAGCAATTCAATATCAAAAACAAAAGGAATTATTTGGCCATCCTGTAGGTCTTTATATTCTGTTTTTTACCGAAATGTGGGAACGTTTTTCCTATTATGGAATGCGCGCCATTTTGGTACTTTACTTGGTGGCAGAAGCAACTAGTGGTAACCCGGGTTTGGGTTGGACCAATGGTGATGCACTTTCACTTTACGGAACATACACGATGCTGGTCTACGTAGCTTCCATCCCTGGTGGTTGGATTGCCGATAAATTTTTAGGACAAAAGCAATCTGTTCTCGTTGGTGGTATTTTACTTGTTTTAGGTCACGGAATTCTTTCAATAGAAGAAATGTGGGCGTTTTATACAGGTTTGGGACTCATCATTGCTGGTGTTGGTATGTTAAAACCGAATATTTCAACAATGGTTGGAGGGCTTTACAAGTCTGGCGATATTAGAAGGGACAAAGGTTTTACAATATTTTATATAGGTATAAACATTGGAGCTTTCCTTTCAAGTTTAATTGTAGGTTATGTAGGTGAAGTATATGGCTGGCACTATGGTTTTGGACTTGCGGCAATTGGAATGCTTTTGGGGCTTATTCAATATTTGGTAGGTCAAAAACATTTGAAATATGTAGGAAACAACACTAATAAATCAGTTGATCCCGAAGAGCAAGCTGCAATGAAAAGGCCACTTTCTAAAATTGAAAAAGATAGAATGGTTGTATTATTCATCTCTTTCATTTTAGTAATTGTATTCTGGGGTGCCTTTGAGCAAGCAGGAGGTTTAATGAATATTTATGCTTCCGAAAAAACCAACCGAATGTTATTGGGTTGGGAAGTTCCTGCATCTTGGTTCCAATCACTTAACGCTATGTTTATTATTATCTTGGGAACTGTTGTTGCAGCATATTGGGCAAAACGAAAACTTAAGGGAAAAGTTTCTACCTCTCTTTTCAAAATGTGTCTTGGTTTAATAATCATGGGTATGGGATTTTTCTTTATGACCGCTGCCGCTGCACAATTTAATAGTGAAGGAGCATCTGCTATGTACTGGTTGGTATTGGCTTATTTATTCCACACCATTGGAGAATTATGTTTGTCGCCAGTTGCACTTTCCTATATCACAAAATTGGCTCCTCTAAAATATGCTTCCCTAATGATGGGTGTTTATTTTGCGATGACCGGTTTTGGAAATAAATTAGCTGGGCTATTAGGTGAATCTGCTTCAGATTTGGGTGAATACACAGTATTTACAGGAATTGCAGTTTTCTGTGTAGTATTTGGACTTTTGGTGTTATTGATTAGAAAGAAATTGGAAAACCTTACTCATGGCGCTGAAGATAACGAACGTGAACTTCACGACAACGAGCCATACGAACTTGCAAATCCAGATATCAACAAACCTCATTAATCATAAAAAAAGCTAACCAAAACATAGACTGATGAACACCGATATAGAAAATCTGTTTAAAGACAAAGTTTTAGGGCATCCCGCGGGACTTTTTATACTTTTCTTTACTGAAATGTGGGAGCGTTTTTCCTTTTACGGAATGCGTATCCTTTTGGTGCTGTTTTTGACCGCGCCACTACTTAGCGACAACCCCGGTTGGGATTGGCCAAGAGAGCATGCACTTGCACTTATTGGAACCTATGCTTCATTGTTATATCTAACCCCAATCATTGGAGGTTGGATTGCAGATAAAATAACGGGCTATAGAATGGCAGTAGTTATTGGTTGTGTTATAATGACTTTGGGTCACGCTTTCATGGCGTTGGAAACTACTGCTTCGTTTTATTTGGGTTTGGCTTTGCTAGTAATTGGAACTGGTTTCTTTAAGCCGAATATTACATCTATTATTTCTGAAATGTACAAAGGCAAAGAGTCTAAAAAAGACGGGGCCTATACTATTTTCTATATGGGTGTAAATGCAGGAGCGTTCTTCGGAATGATGCTTTGTGGTTATTTAGCCGAAAATTACGGATGGGCTTGGGGCTTTGGTCTTGCTGGTATTTTTATGTTTTTCGGGATGCTACAATTCCTTTTGGCCGGAAAGATTTTTGGAAATATTGGAGCAAAACCTTCCAAAGTTCACGAAGTGGAAATTCCTCAAAATATTAATGAAGAAAGACCAGAATTACGTGAAGACGGAGTAGAGGTAGCACCAATAAAATTGAACCCTTTTACGATGTTTGATTATGTGTTGATCATATTATCATCCATTGGGGGACTTTTATATCTTTTCAACGATCCGTTGGAGAAAATTTATGATACCTCACTAGTGCCTTTTGAACTCTGGGGAATGAACGGAACTAATATTGTGGTGCTCGCCGCTTTAGCAATGTTCCTGATATTATTAGTAACTCGTATAGCACGTTATTTGCCAATTGTAAGAGACAGATTAATTGCTGTTTCAATCTTTGGATTATTTACGGTTTTCTTTTTCGCCTTTTTTGAACAATCATTAGGGTCTATGACGCTTTTTGCACAAGATTATACTGACAGGGATCTTACTGGAAACTCTGCAATTATCTTTAAGATTGTAGATGCCCTTTTAACTACTGTTCCTTTAATTATAATTACGTATGTAATCTACTTGCTTGTGAAAAAGACGCATAGTAGAATTGCTTTGTCAAACATTGCGCTTGTTATTGCATTTATAGGAATTTGGGGGTTAGTTATATTTAGACTGTATGATAAGTTCAACCAAACCGAATTACAAGTGGATGCTACTTGGTTTGGAATTTTAAATTCATTCTTCATAATCACTTTGGCTCCAATATTTTCAAAATGGTGGGAAAGTAAATACAACCCTAGTGCGGCTGTAAAATATGGCATCGGTTTAATTATGTTGGGATTGGGCTTCGCCATTCTTTCATATGGTGCTTCAGACATTCCTCCGGGAGCAATGACCGCTAAAGTGAGTATGATTTTTCTTATTTTGGCCTATTTAATGCACACTATGGGCGAGTTATGTCTTTCTCCTTTAGGATTGTCCTATTTAAGTAAATTGGTGCCAGCGCGTATGATTGGCTTTATGTTCGGGGTTTGGTATCTTGCCATAGCCGTTGGTCAAAAAGCCGCAAACACAATGGGCGGAATGATTGATAAGATTTCAGCGGAATATTCCATGGGGACTTTCTTTTTAATATTTACGTTAATCCCCATTAGTGTTGGAGTTATTTCAATGCTATTGAACCCCGTACTAAAAAAACTTATGCACGGTATACGTTAAAACACAATACATTATATGTAAATAGCGTTCCTTTTTGTGGAACGCTATTTGTTTTATTATTTTAGAATTTTTAAAAAAGATTGAAATGAAAAATATTTTACTGCTTGTTTTTTTATTAATAATAGGTTCTGTTAATTCACAGGAAATTAAGTGGTTGACGATGAACGAAGCTATTGCAGCACAAAAAAAGGAACCTAAAAAGATCTTTATGGACGTTTATACCACTTGGTGCGGGCCTTGCAAAATGCTTGATAAAAACACTTTTAGCGACAAAGAGGTTATTGAATATGTAAACAAAAACTACTATGCTGTTAAGTTCAATGCAGAAGGGACAGAAGAGGTAGACTATCAAGATTTTGTCTATACCAATCCTAATTATGATCCAGCAAGAAAAGGCAGAAATTCGCAACATTTGTTTGCACACGCTTTAAAGGTGACAGCCTATCCAACTGTTGTTTTTTTTGAGGAAAACGGAGACCTTATTCAAGCTGTACCTGGTTATAGAACTCCACAACAGCTTGAAATTTTCCTAAAAATGATCCACAGTGATGATTATTTGAAAATTACAACAACGGAAGCTTGGGAGGATTATCAAAAAAACTTTAAATACACATTTTAGGATAGCATTTTCGGTTTCATATTCGGGCTATTCTATTGGGAAAGCTCCTTGTTTGGCAGTATGGCTAAATGGGAGCTTTTTTAATTGGCAGGTTTTCTCCCAGCGCTTTACATAAGTAAAATAATTGCTTCCATCTGCAACAATCTGCTTTGGCTTCAGACTATCTATAAGACGGTTGAGGTTTACTTTCGGACTATGGGTGAGCAAAATCGTGTGGATTTTTTTTCGCTTTGGATAGATTCCCAAACTATCCAAGATCAGTATGTTTTTATGTTTATATTTAAATAATTGGGGAAGTTTTTCTTCAGAATAGGTGTCAACATTGATTGCGTTGATATATGATTTTATAGGATAGGTTTCAGAATTGTTTTTAGTTGAATCATTTCGGAAAAGTAAAAAAATATTTCCGTTTTTATAGCCTAGAAGTGTCTGCTTGCTCTTTTGAAAAACCACAAGTTGGTTTGCTGAAGTCCTGAATTCATCATAAATGTAAATCATTATAAAGCCTGAAATAGCCAATAGAGAAATTACAAATCTACTATACCTCATTTTCATTAGAAGCAGTGCCAAAGCAATTATCACCATATATGCGCCAACAACTTTTAAAGTTGAAAAGTGGATGTTTTTAAAAAGAAATTCATCTTGCACCGCAACCCAATGAATAAAATCGTTAAGTCCTTCAATTAGAAAGTTGTAGCTTGAAGCTAACCAGTCCGGTAGGATCTCCAAAGTGGCCAATAGTACAATCAAAATTCCACCGCACATTAAAACAGTTAAAAATGGGAGCACAACAATATTGGTCAACAAAAACAAACCAGGAAATTGATGGAAATAATACAAGCTTAATGGCAAAACGCCGATTTGTGCACAAAGGGTAACGGCCACTATTGTCCAAATTTTGCGGACAATCCAATATTTTGAATAGCCAACTTTATGGAAAATAGGAAGCAGCCAAACTATAAAAAATACTGCCAAATAACTCAATTGAAACCCAACCTGAAACAGCCAAAACGGGTTAAATATCAAAAGCGCCAAGAACGAAAGGAACAAGGTGTTTATAGAATTTGTTTCCCGATTGAAAAGTTTGGCAAAGGCAAAAAAACTAAACATAGTCACCGCTCTTGTAACAGAAGGCGACAGGCCAGAAAGCAATGCAAAACCCCAAAGCAGTAAAACAATCAAAAGAGAATGGAGGGTTATTCCATATTTCCACTGGGACAATGGTTTAAAAAGAAATGCAAGTATAACATAGAGAATTCCCACATGAAGTCCAGAAACAGCCAAAATATGTACGGCTCCGGCAGCTGCATATTCATCATAGAGGCTTTTGTCTATATCCTTCTTTTCGCCCAAAACCAAAGCTTGAATGATGGCACGCTCGTCAATGTTTAGTTTTGTTTTTTGAAGTTTTCCAACAATCCCAGTACGGAGGTTTTGGGCTGTTCCCAAAAGGGTTTTTGTTCCCTTTCCGGTTTTTATGATTTCCTTTCCTGAAATTCGCAACTGCCCATAAACACCCAGTGATTTCATATATTTTGAATAATCAAATTGATGCGGGTTGAGGGGTTTTGGAATTTCGGATATACTGGCATAGACCAATAAAGTTTCATCTACGGAGAATAATCTTTTTATAGAATCTTTGGAAACATTCAGTAATATTTTCCCTTGCGCTGACGTTCCGTTTATGGCATTTACCTCCGCAAAATATTTCAAATTAAATTTATCAGGTTTTAGGTTTCCTGTAATTTTTAACTGTAGCAATTCCGCTTTGTTTTCAGAAGTATGGTGTGAATAATGATGCTGTTGAAACTGTGGCAGCCTAATTTGATAACTGAAATAACCAATGGTAAAAAAGCAGAGATATGTGGCAATTCCGAAGTAAACAGATTGAATAAATTGCTTTTGCGCCCTAAACCACAAAACTATCACCCCAAAAAGAAGTGCCAAAAGATGTTTAAATAGAAATGTAGAAGTAGGGAAAAAGTGCGCAGCGAGAATTCCCAAGACCAGAAAAACCGAAAACTTTACAACTGCGAAGTTTATGAATTTCATACCCCAAAATTTAAGTGGCTACTTAAAATTTACTGGGGAGAATGAAATTAAATTTAAAAAATATAGTTTAGAAGACCTAATAAAAGAAAGAAAGATTGGCGAACTAAATAACCCGTCTAACCTCTACAAAAGCCTTTTTCCAATAATCTTCATCAAGTGATGAAATGATAACACCTGCACGTGTTGTGGAGTGAATAAATTTTACTTCACCACGTTTTGCCTCCACTACCAAACCTACGTGGTTAATAGTGTTTCTGCTACTGGTTTTAAAGAAAACAAGATCGCCTTCTTCTATATCCTTAAAAGAAATAAGGATTCCCTTGGTTGCCATATCGCGCGATATGCGGGGTAATGTGATGCTTTCTTTTTGAAAAGCAGTATAAACTAAGCCAGAGCAATCCATTCCGGCATCTGTGGTTCCACCAAATTTATAGCGAGTGCCCTGAAAGGATTTGGCGTAATCAATGATTTCCTTCTTTATTTCTTTGGAGCTTACGTCGGATTCATCTTTTTCATTGGTTTCTTCGTCTTTCTTTGCGGTAATTTTTCTGCTTTTACTGGGGTTAGCTTTCTGGCTAGTGCTAGTCTTTGTTTCGGTTTTTCCAATAATAGCTTCGGGAACCTTTCCTGTGTTTTTTGTGCTTCCGCAGGATATTAGAAATAATGTAAAAAAAGAAAGAAGCAGTAGTTTTTTCATTATTGAAAGTTTAAAAGTTAACCAATGAAACGATTCTATAAATAATTAATATTTGTTAGGCTGAGCGCAGTCGAAGCTCTCATGATTACAACTAAAAAGCATTTCGACTGCGCTCAATGTGACAATGGAAAATAAATATTCATTAAATAATTTTTTAAAAATATAAATTTTATTTGTTCTGAATTGTGCCATATATAAGTTTGGCGGTATTTTCGCTTGCGCCCCTTCCACCAAGCGCTTTTTCAAGATCGTAATAGTCTAAAAACATAATAGCGCGTTTGTATGGATCTAGAATATTGGTCAATTCCTCTTTAAGTCTTTTTTTGTTGAAGTCAGCTTGAATTAACTCGGTTACAACTGTTTTGTTGAGAATCAAATTTACCAATGAAATATAGTTTAATTTAATCACACGCTTTGCAATTTCATAGCTAACCCGGCTACCTTTGTAACAAACCACTTGCGGCACTTTAAATAGTGCAGTTTCCAATGTTGCCGTTCCCGAAGTAACCAAAGCAGCTTCCGAAATACTCAAAAGATCATAGGTTTTGTTGGTTACAAAATGTACATTTTTTGTACTGAGAAATGTTTCATAAAACGATTTTTCCTGACTAGGCGCACCCGCAATCACAAATTGGAATTCCTTAAAATCCTTTGCCACGGAAATCATTATTTCCAGCATTTTTTTGATTTCCTGCTTCCGGCTTCCAGGAAGTAGGGCAACAATAGGCCGTTTATCCAAGCCATTTTCTTTTTTGAACGTTTCTGGATCAACTTGTTTTTGTTTGTAGATTGCGTCAATCAAAGGATGTCCAACAAAGTGTACGGGGAAGTTATGCTTGTCTTCATAAAAATCCTTTTCAAAAGGGAGGATTACGTACATTTCCTCTACATCGCGCTTTATATCTTTTATGCGTCCTTCTTTCCACGCCCAGATTTGTGGGGAAATGTAATAGTGTGTTCTGTATCCTTTTTGCCGAGCCCATTTGGCAATGCGAAGGTTAAAGCCCGGATAGTCTATAAAAATGATAACATCTGGTTTAAAAGCTTCGATGTCTTTCTTGCAGAATTTAATGTTTTTCAGAATAGTGCCAAGGTTCATTACCACTTCTGTGAAACCCATAAAGGCTAAATCACGGTAATGTTTTACCTCAGTTCCCCCAGCGGCCTTCATCAAATCGCCACCCCAAAAACGGAAATCGGCTTCCGCGTCTTCCTTTTTTAAAGCTTTCATTAAATTGGCTCCGTGCAAATCTCCGGATGCTTCGCCTGCTATGAGGTAATATTTCATTTTAAAAAAGTTTGAAGTTTAAAGTTTAAAGTTTAAAGTTATGGCTTCGGATAATAACCAGAAACTAGAAACTTGGAGCAAAAAACTATTTTATTATATTCTGAATTAGGATATCAAAAAACTCGGTCAATGTTAATCCTGCTTCGCGTACTTGTTTGGGAACGATACTTTCTGTTGAAATTCCTGGATTAGTATTTATTTCTAGAAAATAGGGTTTTCCTTTTTCAATGATGAATTCGCTTCGGGTAATACCTTTCATATTAAGCAATTTGTATATACGCACCGCTTCCTTTTGAACCATTGCAGTTTCTTCTTCGGAAATTCTAGCCGGGGTAATTTCTTGCGACTTCCCAAGGTATTTTGCTTCATAATCAAAGAATTCATTCTCTGAAACAATTTCGGTTACCGGAAGTGCAATTATTTCTTCGCCTTTATTATAAACACCCACGGAAACCTCGACTCCCACTAAGGCTGTTTCAATGATTATCTCAGAATCTTCTGTAAACGCTTTTTCAATGGCGGGCATTATTTCCTTCATTTCGTTCACTTTGCTAATGCCAAAACTGGAACCGGAACGATTTGGTTTTACAAAACACGGTAAGCCGGTTTTCTTAACAATTTCGGCTACATTAATTTCGGTGCCTTCATTCACATAATAAGAATTTGCGGCTCGCACCCCAAAATTCTTTAAAACAGAAAGGCAATCACGTTTGTTAAAACTCAGTGCAGCTTGATAATAATCCGTACTTGTGTGCGGAATTTTTAATAATTCCCAATAAGCCTGCAAATAACCATCTTCGCCCGGAGTGCCATGGATTGTATTGAAAACTGCATCTGGATAAATTGTTTCGGTGCCGTTGTCAAAACTGAAATCGGCTTTGTTTACGGGATGTTTTGTGCCGTTTTTTGCAACGAAATACCAGCCTTCCTCCAAAATATGGATTGGATACACTTCGTATTTATTTTTATCGAGGGCATCACAAACCACTCCGCCACTGTTAAGCGAAATTTCAAACTCGCTAGAATAGCCGCCCATAGCCACGGCAATATGTTTCTTTCCCATAACAAATGATTAAAAGTTGCGTTAAATATCTGTTGAAACAAAAATATCACTTATCCATAGAAAGATACTAACTTTGGGTTTTATATTTTTGCGCATTAACAAAGAAACCTATGACTTTTTTCCAGTTCGTGTTTTCCAAGGCATTTTTAAAGCAGTTGCTCTTGGCAATTGTTGCAATTTTAGTTTTGGCATTTTTGATATTATGGTGGTTGCGTTTTAGTACAAACCACAATGAAAAGATAGAAGTACCCAACCTCGCCAAAATGTCTTTGGACAAAGTAGAGGAAACCTTGGACGAGATGGATCTTCGTTATGAAATCCTCGATTCAGCAAACTACAATCCAGATTATCCGAAGTACTCTGTAATCGAACAAATTCCGAAGCCGGGCAAATTTGTAAAAGAAGACCGAAAATTATATTTAACACTCAACCCTTCAGGCTACCGTAAAATTGAAGTGCCAGACGTTTTGGGTAGGACACGCAGACAGGCCGAGCCAACACTTTTGGCTATGGGTTTTGAAATTGGAAAAATAAGTTACCGCCCACACATTAGCGATAATGTTTTGGAAATGCGCTACAAAGGTGAAAAGCTTGATCCAGGCACACCCCTTCAAAAGACATCGATAATTGATCTGATTGTGGGTGATGAATCGCTCAATAGAATTCAATCTGAAGATAATTCTACGGAAGAAAACCAAGAGACGCCAACCAATAGTGAAGAAGAGAACAATGGCGAATTTTAAAGAAGAGGAAATAGATGATACAGACGGAAATGATGATCTTTATGAGCATTACCGTTTTAAGGCAGACAAAGGGCAAGGCGCATTAAGGGTAGATAAATACCTGATGAACCTGATTGAAAAAGCCACCCGCAATAAAATACAAAAAGCCGCCACAGCTGGAAATATTCACGTAAACGGGCTTCCCGTAAAATCAAACTACAAGGTAAAGGGCAATGATGTGGTTACGGTGCTTTTTGAGCATCCGCCGTATGAGTTCTTGTTGGTTCCTGAGAATATTCCGATTGATATAGTTTATGAAGATGATGCAGTTCTTGTGGTTAATAAAGCTGCGGGAATGGTTGTGCATCCTGGTCACGGCAATTATAGCGGAACGCTAATAAATGCACTTACTTATCACTTTGAAAACCTTCCAAATAATTCTAGTAACAGACCCGGTTTAGTGCATAGAATAGATAAAGACACCAGCGGATTATTAGTAGTTGCAAAGACAGAAGAAGCCATGACGCATCTTGCCAAACAGTTTTTTGATAAAAGCACGGAACGTGAATACGTGGCTTTGGTTTGGGGTAATGTAGAAGAAGAGGAGGGGACTATTGAAGGCAATATTGGCCGCCACCCGAAAAACCGTTTGCAAAATACCGTTTACGAAAACGACGATGAGGAAAAAGGAAAACCTGCCGTTACACATTACAAAGTTTTGGAGCGCTTAAGCTATGTTACCTTAGTTTCCTGCAGGTTGGAAACTGGCCGTACCCACCAAATTAGGGTGCATATGAAATACATAGGCCACACACTCTTTAACGACGAGCGCTACGGTGGTGAAAAAATATTGAAAGGAACCACTTTTAGCAAATACAAGCATTTTGTAGAAAACTGTTTTAAGGTACTGCCACGTCAAGCACTACATGCCAGAACACTTGGTTTTGTGCATCCCGTTACTAATGAATTTATGCGTTTTGAATGCCCCATTCCAGAGGATATGGAAGCTTGTTTGGACAAGTGGCGAAATTATTCGCAGCATGTAATCGAATAAAACTCCAAATTTCAAATAAATATCAAAGCAAAATCCTCAAAGCTTAACGCCCAAACCCAGACCAAAAATCTGCGAGCATTTCCCAAGGCACCTGTCCGCGTTTTTTGGTTTCGGAAGCAAATTCCTCCAGTAATTTCTCCATTTGTGGCGTTCCTGCGATGCCCATTGCGTTAACAATAAGCTGTGCTACCTGTTTCCCAAGGTCGGTTGGGTTGCCACTTGCCCATGCTTTTCCGTATTCCACCCAGTAATCGGCGGTCGCATAGTGTGGTGCTTCCACTTCTTTACTTGTTTTTGTGGTATAAATAGTTACTGGTGGTTTTACTTTTTCGCGATACGTAATTAAGGTGTTTTCGTCTTCAAAATCTGCAAAGGATTGTTTTAAGGTTTGATCTTCCCAACGCAGTTCCATAGAACCTTCAGCTGGGCGATAAACTGAGGTATAGATAGTTCCAAACCCATCGTTGTATTGTCTATTGAAAAGTGGTTTTTGCAAAAATGATTTCGCCAAACTTTCCGCATTAATGTTATCTTCTTCTAAAACATTCTGTAAAAACCTTTCCCGTTCTACAGTTTTTGAGAAAGCCGCATGTTCTGGCCAGTCAATGTTTCCTTGGTGATTGGTTGAAATTTTAAGATCAGTAATCTTTGGTTTGTGGTCTGGTGCCAATTGAAGCATTTTATTATTGCCGTGCTTGTCCAAAAGCATAATGTTATAGGCCATATGCGAAGGGATACGTTGTAATTCCTCAACCGCTTCTGCTATAGTTGAACAAAATTCCAGCACATAACGAAGTATAAACGGAATTCCAAAACCTTTTCCGACTACCTTTCTTCCACCGAATGTTAAAGAGGCTACTAAACCATCTGAATTCATTCCATCCACAACCCCCCAAAGGCAATCGCCCACTGCAATTACATGCTTTCCGTTCCACGCACTGTTCAATAAAGTTCCCTCGCAAAGGTTGGGGTGGTAATCATAATTGCGCACCAATTGTGGTGGAGAGCTAATTATCGCCTGAGAACATCCCGAAATATATGCTGGAGGTTGGTAGCCGGTAAGAAAACGATGTGCGGTTTTATCATTCCCTGCTAATTCGCAAAGCCGTTTGTAGGTTGGCAAAAATTTCGGCATATATTCTTCAAGCTGCTGTTGTGCAACTTTAAGCGGCGGATTATTTACCGCACCTTTAGATTCAAACCAGGCTTTATAAGCCGGCCAATGGGTATTGAAAAGCTGTTGCCATTTTTCACACGGCAAATTTTCTGAAATAGAATTGAAATTTAATTGGAGCATTTTTTGTTGTAAGGTAAGTTGAATTTTAAGCTTCAATTACCCGATTTCAAAACCGTATTAACGCATTTAAAATTATTTACAACTATATTTTCACCAATCGCTTTGTAACAGAGACATTTTCATTCCTAACATTCACAAAATAAATGCCTTCTGCCAAATCATTTAGGGATGTTTCATCTTTTCCCAAAGTGAAGGCTTTTAAAAGCCTGCCACGACTGTCGGTTATTTGCACAGTGCCTTCTTCAATCCCTGAAATGGTGAAAGTGCCATTGGTTGGGTTGGGGTGAATAGAGAAATCTGCAACAATTGTGTTTTCATCTATACCAATCAAACCACAGGCTTGTAGAATTTCTATGCGGGAGTTGCAGCCGGGAGCATTGTTATAAATATACGCTACATTGGAAGGGGTGTTTAAATATTGGCAAATATTGGGGTAATCGCATACGTTTAATTGAGGACTATCATGTATTCCCAATTCGTATGTTGTATTCAAATTAATGTTGGCAATAGCCGAAATGTCATTCAAAATATCATTATTACCCAAAAATAAATAGGGTACAGTTATGAGATTTTCTAACCCGTGTAGATTTGCTAATTGCCTGTTAAACGTGAGGCTAAATATAAATCCTGAACTAGTTAAGTTGGCTAAGGCTTCAACGTTGCTTAGGGCGAAATTGCCTCCAATCATAAAACTTCCGGTAGTAATTAAACTTTCTAATCCGTTTAGGGTTTCAAGTGACGGATTGGAAGCAATCGAAATACCATCCTGTCCTACATTTGTTATATTGTTTAAGCCCTCCAAATTTTCTAAGTTTTGATTATTATCTATTTTTAGTCTATAACTAACCTCCGTAAAATTATTTAAGCCATTTAAATTTATCAACATATCATTTTCTATTATGTCCAAGAAGTACGCCGATGTAATACCGTTAAGCCCTATAAGGTTTTGTAATGAAGGGTTTTCTTCTATAAAAATTCTAAGATTCGGGCCAGTTATTGATACATTTTGCAAACCTTCAATAGACGTAAGTGAAGTGTTTCCTATGATTTTAATCTCTTGTAATATCTCATTAATATTTTCCAATGCGTCCAAATTTTCTAAACTTGTATTGTTAATTAAACGAAGCCTTCCAGAAGCGGCATCATCACTTAAAGCAATAATATTGTTCAATCCATTTAGATTTGTTAAAGCGGAATTATAGTATATCCATAAATTTTCCACTTTTGTGATTTGTGATAGCCCATTAAGATTGGTGATGTTTCCTGGAACTGATTCTTCTATATGAAGTCTTCCGTTAATTTCTGTGCAGTCAGGATAATTTGTGGAAAAATTATCTATTTGACTTTGGTCTTCAATAATTATAGTGTTAAGAGGACCACACTGCCCAAACAGTAAATTAGAAACTGAAAAGATAAAAATCAGCAATCCCGAGAAAAGTATTTTTAAATTCATAAGTAATGTATTAATAAGCCTCAAAAGTAGAAATTAATTCCAGTTTCCAAACTTTGAGGCTTTTGATTTAAAGTATTTAATGGCAACAACTATTAATTCTTCACCCACTTCGCAGTAGAAGTGTGTTTTCCATCAGAAATAGTTACGAAATACAACCCACTGTTTAAATGCTTTAGATTAAAAGTAGAAGTTGTTTCCAGATTTCGTTCTTCAGAAAAAACCATTTTGCCGTCTATGCTGTAAATCTTCACTTTCGCGTTTTGCATTGCGGTAGGGATTTTAAATGTCAAGATACCTTCAGAAGGGTTCGGGAATATACTTATTGATGAAGCTACGTTAAACTCTGCCACTCCAATAGGTATTTCCATTTCAACAAAACCATCGCGGGTATTGTCGCCTTTGTAGCCATTTCGCTTAATGGTTTCTGGATTGTAGGCTACGTTTAGGTTATACACATTCACGAAGGTGGAGTCAACACCAGCGCCGAAGGTTAGGGTGTAGCTATTGGCGGTAAGATCTAACATGCCATCATTGTCCACATCGCCCAAAACGGCTCCGTTTAAAAATGTGAATCCACGGGGTCTTAAAGGAAAGCCGGCTATTTCTCCACTACCATCTAGGGAATAGGCGTGGATAAAACCATCGCCAGCGGCATCTGTGATTACGCTTGGAAACACAATATCCAAAACGCCATCATCATTAACATCTGCAATGGAGAGTACCCCTTCGGTACCGCCGTATTTTTCTATGGGGAAGTTGGGCAGATTGTTACCGTCTGGGTCTAGGCCATAAACAACTGGCAGCTCTTCGCCCTGTGTTCCGCTTGTAATTCTGTCCGACATAAAGATTTCAAAAGCGCCGTCATCATCAAAATCCAATACCGTTGCTGGCGAATAGGTCCAACCGCCAAGCGCTATGGGCCAGCCTGCTTTGTAACTGCCGTCATGCTCCATAACGTAAAAACCAGGAGTGTTGCCGTGGTTGCTTCCTATTATTTCCAGATCGCCGTCGGCATCTAGGTCTGCAAGAATTGGTGATTGGTAGGAATAATTCACATTTGCGTCAAACACTGGGAAGTTTGGGAAAACCGCTCCTTGATTGTCGAAAATATACATTCCAGCACTGGAGGCGGCTATCACTACGTCATTGTTTCCATCGTTGTCAACATCTGCTATGGAGGGAGTGAAAGCGGGCGTAGCGGCTACTTCCACAGGCCAATTGGCGTTGAGGGGCGTGCCGTCCATTTTGATGACATGCACAAAACCTTGAACCCCAGTTACGCGTTCACCAGTTACAATGTCCAAAACGCCATCGCCATCTACATCTGCAGCGGCTGGGGCGTTTATCATCCAATGGTCGTCAAAGTTTAATGGCCAACCTGGCAGGTCGTTGCCCACTGGGTCTAAAAGATAAACACGGCCTGCATTGGGAACTCCACCAGTGTTTAGAATAATTTCTAATGTTCCATCCCCATCTAAATCCACAACAGTGGGAGGGAGTAGGATGGTACCGCTTAAGGGTTTTTCCCAGAGAACATCACCGTTGCCATCCAAGGCATATAAGGTATTCCATATTCCGTAGAGAATTTCGTCTATACCATCGTTATTTATATCTGCCAATGTGGTACCACGACTGTTTTTGAAGTTGGGATGTGCCGGTTCGCCAAAGCGCCAAAGCTGGTCAAATATCTGGGTTTGCTCTTGGTTGTAGTAATTTTCTGGAAGGGTAACAGTTTCCACGGAAATAGTGCCGTCTTCATTTAGGCTTGCTTTTTTGCCTTGCTGTTGTGCAGTGGTAATGGTTGCTGTTCCAAGGATTAGGAACGATAATAGGGTATTTATTTTTTTCATCTTGTTGCTGTTTGAAATTATTTTTTTATAAAGCTATTGATAAATATTGGGTAATCAAAGGAAAGTCTTTAAGGTGTATTGTTGGTTAACTATTTATTTGAATGTGATTTTCAGGCGGTTTGTATGGGGTTAACTAAAATATTATACGCTATAAACACGCTATAGATATACTATATATACGTTATATATACGTTATAAATACGCTATATATATGCTTTAAATTATTAGTTCACTGTGATATAAGGTAGTATCCTAATCTAGTTTTTAATTTATTTGGTTTTCAGAGTTGGAAGTATTAAGAAATTATTAGGAATAATTGAATTTTTAGTTGGTTTGTTTTTTTATGGAGCACCCTTCACTTCTTCTTCTTCTTCTTCTTCTTCGAAGCCGCCACTCCATTCAAGGTGGGGAGCATCCACCCCGTCAACTAAAGTTGACACCCCTCCCTTGCAGGGCGGGGAATACCCACCCCATCTGCTTCGCAGCCACCCCTCCCTTTCAGGGCGGGGAGTATTTTTTATTGTTAATTTATTTTGTGCGTGTTCCTTCCCCTTCTAATAATTTTCAATTAAAAGCTTGTTGTTTGTTTAAGGGGAAGGTGTCCCCTGGGTTCAAATTTCTATTTTGAGCAAAGATTATGTTTCGGGGGGACGGAAGGGGTTTTGGAATTTTAGTTTTACCACTTGAACCCACCCCATCTGCTTTGCAGCCACCCCTCCCTTGCAGGGCGGGGAACACTCTCATTTTTTTTAAAAATTTTTGAAGTTATTTTATTATTTTTAAGATATAAATGTTGTGTCATGAGAAAAAGGAAAATTCATGATAAACCTGAGTTGCGGGCTTTTAGGCGGAAGTTGCGGAATAATGCTACTCCGGCGGAAGCTTTTTTGTGGAAGCATTTGCAACGTAGTCAATTGGAGGGAAGAAAGGTTAGGAGACAGCACAGTATCCATAATTATATTGTTGACTTTTATTGCGCTTCGGAAGGGCTGATTGTGGAATTGGATGGGCAGGTGCATATGGATGCTGCCGCTGAAGAATATGATAGAAAAAGGGAAGCGGTTTTGGAGGGGATGGGCTTTGTTATTGTACGCTTTGAGAATAAAATGGTTTTTGATTTGTTGCCTTCGGTTTTGAAGGATATTCGGGATCATTTTAAGGAGAATAGGAAGTAAACCCACCCCGTCTGCTTCGCAGTCACCCCTCCCTTTCAGGGCGGGGAGTACTATCCAACCTTAACAAAAAGTTAAAGTTCAGATTTTCAGTAACGATCGGGTGGTATAAAAGACGAATCATTCTATATTTACCAGCCGATAATTTTTAGGGCTTACTGCCGCTTATTTATCGAGTAATTACTAATTATAACTCCCTATTACGAATGAAAAAATTTATTCTTTCCTTTTTACTTGCTGCCTTTATATTGCCTGTTCAGGCCAACGAAGGTATGTGGTTTTTAATGCATATTGAGCGGTTAAACTACCGCGATATGCAAAAAATGGGCCTTCAGCTTACGCCCGAAGAAATTTACAGTATCAACAATGCCAGTCTAAAGGATGCCATTGTGCAATTTAACCGTGGCTGTACTGCGGAAATTATATCAGACAGTGGTTTGGTGCTTACCAACCACCACTGTGGTTATAGCCAGATAGCTGAGCTTTCTACTGCTGAAAATGATTACTTGACCAACGGATTTTGGGCAGGGAACCACGGTGAGGAATTAAAACCCAAAAAACTTTCCGTTCGCTTTTTTGTTCGTATGGACGATGTTTCAAAACGCATTTTGAGCTTGGTGAATGATAATATGACCGAAGCGGAGCGCGAAGCAGCCATAAACCGCGAGATTGCGAAAATTGAACAGGAAAATAATGAAGGTGGGAAGTTCACTGTTTCAGTGAAATCTTTTTACCAAGGGAATGAGTTTTACTATTTCGTTTACCAAGATTACAACGATGTGCGTTTGGTAGGAACACCTCCTGCGAGCATTGGAAAATTTGGTGGCGATACCGATAATTGGGAATGGCCAAGACATACTGGCGATTTTTCACTTTTTAGAGTTTATGCCGATAAGGACGGAAATCCTGCTGAATACTCAAAAGACAACGTGCCTTTAAAACCGAAGCATCACTTAACTACTAACATTAAAGGTTTTGAGGAAAATGATTTCGCCATGATTTTGGGTTATCCAGGAAGAACCAACCGCTGGATGCCAGCTGGTGGTATTGAGCAAAATGTGGAATATGCATATCCTGCTTGGGTGGAAGCTTCAAAAACATCTATGGATGTTATGAAGAAATATATGGACAAGGATCAGCAAGTAAAACTTGACTATGCTTCCAGTTATGCTTCCATCGCCAATTATTGGAAAAACCGTCAGGGAATGATTGATGCACTTACGCAACATAAAACTGCCGAAAGCAAGCGCGATGACGAGAAAGATTTTCAGAAATGGGCTTCCACAAAAGGGAATGAAAAGTATGCGGATGTAATTCCGGTAATTAATAAATATTATGAAGAAACCAATGATGTAAGCGCCCACAATAATTATCTGGGTTTAATGATGCGTACCCGTATGGCATCTATTCCATATCGTTTGGGTAATGCTATTGATTATTATTTGAAACAAAACGAAGCAAAACAGGCTGAAGTGAAGCCACAATTAGATGCCGAAATCAATGATTTGTATGAAGGACTTTATGTGCCTTTGGAGAAAGATGTTTTAGCAGCACAACTTAAGTTGTATTCCACAAAAGCTAAAAATATAGCTCCAATGATTGCTGAAGTTGCTGAGGCGAATAACAAGACTGATGGAGGTTGGAATACCTATATAAATACTGCATTTGAGAATAGCATCTTTGAAAGCAAAGAGAAGCTAGAAGCCTTTATGGCAAATCCAAATATTGAAGTTTTAAAGAATGATCCGTTGTTTCAGCTTTCTACAGATTTGATGACCCGATTGCGTTATAAAACGGAAGAGGAAAAGCAATTGAACAATGATTTTGAGCGTGCTTACCGCATGATGGTTCAGGGAATGAGACTACAAAATCCTGATGAAAAATACTATCCAGATGCCAACAGCACCTTGCGTTTAACTTATGGAAAAGTAATTGCTTTACCAGCAGACAAACGTAATGACGCCAATAAAAATTACTATACAACTTTAAAAGGAACGGTTGCAAAATACCAACCTGGTGATGCTGAGTTTGATATGCCAAAAGAGCTGATTGAACTTTATGAGAAAAAGGATTTTGGGCAATATGCAGATAAAGACGGTTATTTGCCAGTAAACTTTTTGACCGATAACGATATTACTGGCGGAAACTCCGGTTCTCCAGTATTGAACGGAAAAGGTGAGTTGATTGGTTTGGCATTTGACGGTAATATTGAAGCTATGGCGGGCGACGTTATCTTTGACGATCAATTGCAACGAACCATCAATGTGGACATCCGTTACGTACTGTTTTTAATAGACAAATTCGCAGGAGCAAGCCATATTATTGATGAGTTGACTTTGGTGAAGTAAACTTTTGGCAACTTGATTGTTGCATTTAAAACCCGCAATTCTATACTATGGGAACTGTGGGTTTTTTATTTTTTATTTCTGGGTTTTGGAAAAAGTGAATACGCCCATTTAATTAGAATTACTATTTATCATAAATTTGGAGTGAAATTTTTTATATGAATTATATTAAAATACTGGTCGTTTTAGTTCTCTTCACCTTTTTTGCAGGCTGCAAAAAGGACGAATATAAAGAGTTTAAAAAAGCGCCGGAATATATTACCCATCCAGATGAGGCACATAAAGCATATTATGAAGCCTATGATAAAACCCTTGAAAAATGGAGAGTAGCTTATGAAGAGCTCTACATAACAACTTCAAAAGGAATTGCCTATGTATTGGTGAGTGGTCCAAAAGATGGAACGCCCGTGATTTTATTACATGGCATGAGTGCGAGTTCCACCATGTGGTACCCCAATGCCAAAGCCTTGGCGAAACAATACCGCATTTTTGCAATCGATTTAATTATTGAACCCGGAAAATCATATAAAACGGCTGATTTTGAGAATATTGATGAAGTCACAGCTTGGTACGAAGAGATATTCTGGGCATTGAAATTGGAATCGTTCCATTTGATTGGAACTTCCCGAGGCGGCTGGTTGGCCACGGATATAGCCCTTAAAAGTAAGAGAGATATTAGAAGTTTAATCCTGTTGAGTCCAGTCCAGACTCTTATGTGGATTCCGCCCAGTACGGATTTGCTGAAAAATATATTCAATGTATTCTATTCAAGGGAAGATGGGGTGTGGCGCACTATGGAAACCCTGTCAAAAAATCCAAGTAAAATTGATAAAGCATATATGGCCCAGTATCGTCTTGGTCTTAAAAATGATACAGAGGATAAATTCCTGCCTCAGATGCAGCCATTCCCAAATAATGAATTGAGCACCTTAAAAATGCCCGTCCTTGTTTTGATTGGAGATGACGATATGTTCAATACAAAACGCAGCATTAAACTAACCGAAAAATACCTACCAAGAGGCAAGGGTGAGATTATTCCCAACGCGGGCCACTTTCTGTCGGTAGATCAGGCCAAAATAGTAAACAAGAAAATAGTAGATTTTATGAAGGCCAATGAAAAGGTAGATTAAATAAATGTTGGCTTGCTACATAAATCCATTTTGGATAAATAGCAATCAAAGATTATTTTTAAACAAATTTAAAATAGAGTTATAACTTATGGCATCAGGAATTTTCGCAATATTAGATGATATAGCCGCACTGCTGGACGATGTGGCAATGATGAGCAAAGTAGCTGCTAAAAAAACAGCAGGTATTTTGGGCGATGACTTGGCGGTAAATGCTGAAAAGGCTTCCGGTTTTGCATCATCACGTGAAATTCCCGTACTATGGGCAATTACCAAAGGCTCGTTTGTTAATAAACTAATCATTCTGCCAATTGCATTTTTGTTGAGTGCTTTTTTGCCGTGGGCAGTAACTATAATATTAATTCTTGGGGGGCTCTATTTGGCCTATGAAGGCGCCGAAAAAATATATGAGTTCTTTTTTCCACATGCACACTCCAATGAGTCTTTCGTGGAGGAAGGGCTTACTGAAAGTGAGATATTGGCAATTGAAAAGGAACGTGTAAAATCTGCAATTGTTACCGATTTTATCCTTTCGCTGGAAATTGTGATTATTGCCTTGGGAACTGTTGTTACAGAGCCTATTGGCACACAAATTTTGGTGGTAAGCGTAATTGCTATTCTAGCCACCGTAGGTGTTTACGGTATCGTAGCGCTTATTGTGCGTATGGATGAAGCAGGTTTTAAGTTGATAAAATACAGTAAGAAAGAAAAAAGCTTTTCAAAAACTTTGGGAAAAATATTGGTACAGGCCCTTCCTAAAGTAATAAAGAGCCTTAGCGTTATTGGTACCATTGCTTTAATCTTGGTTTCTGGCGGAATCTTTGTTCACAACGTTGACTTTTTTCATCATTTTTTACCACAATTGCCATCCTTTATTCTTGAGTTTATTGTGGGGTTGCTTGTGGGATTCATTTGCTTGTTGGTAGTAGTGGGGTTTAAAAAGATTTGGCGATTAGCGAAAAAGAAGTAGAACCAAAATGATTTTGAAAGAACTTTCCCTTAGCTCTCTGCAAATACAATGCGGAATAAAATGTCCAAATGATTGCGCAAATACTTTCAATTTTCCGACATTTGAAACATAATCTATTTCCGAATTGAGACAAAGGTTAATTGCTATATCGCTGCTTTTTATATTGATAGCACCCGTTGCCAGCTTGTGTCTTTATATGCAATTTGAAAAATCTGCTATTAAACGTGAAATAAAATGGAAGATGATAGCAGGAATTGATCAAGAAGAGCTGGTGCTACTGAAATTTTCACAAGAAGAAACCGAAACAAAACTGCGTTGGGAACATGCCAAGGAGTTTGAGTACAACGGCCAGATGTATGATATTGTTTCCTCAGAAATAAAAGGCGATTCTATTTATTACCGTTGCTGGTGGGATTACGAAGAAACCAATCTGAACAAGAAACTCAAAAAACTGGTAGCCTCTGCTTTTGATCAAAATGAGGATAACCAGAAAGCTCAAAAAAATCTTCACACTTATCTATGGTCCTTTTTCTGCCCAGATCCTTTTGATTGGCAGATCACACTTCCTCAAAAAACAGAAGTGGTCTATCAGGATACAATGAAAAACAATATTTTCAATTCCATTCATAACTCGCCACCCACGCCTCCTCCCAAGGTAAGTTAATATTCAAAATAGATTAAAAAGATATTGTTGTCATCAAAAATGGCAATGCGAACTATTGTGTTCTTTTAGGGCACGTAAACTATAAAACAAATAATTTAATGAAAAAAGTATTTATACTTTGGTTGTTGCTTGGTTTTGTGGGCGGTGCTTATAGCCAAACCATAACCATCACAGAACAACAAACTAATGAACCCATAGATTTGGTAACGCTTACCAATGCGAAAGCTAATCTCTACGCTACAACAAACTCCAGAGGACAGACAGACATTTCGGCATTTAAGGATGTAGAAAAAATTGAGATTCGGAGTTTGGGATATAAAACGCTCATAAAGAGCTATGCGGAATTGGAAGCTGAAGGATTTAAAATTTCAATTGAAACATCCAATCTTAGCTTGGACGAGGTGGTTATTTCTGGCTCGCGTTGGCGCCAGAGCAGTGATGATGTGCCTTCAAAAATCATTTCCATTACAGCTAGGGAAGTAGCTTTGCAAAATCCACAAACTGCAGCAGATCTTTTAAGTGCATCAGGAAAAGTGTTTGTACAAAAAAGTCAGCAGGGTGGAGGTAGCCCAATGATTCGCGGTTTTGCGACAAACAGATTGCTGTATTCCGTGGACGGAGTGCGAATGAACACGGCTATTTTCCGTTCTGGAAACCTTCAGAATGTTATCAATCTGGATCCTTTCGCCATAGAAAGTACTGAGGTGCTTTTTGGTCCAGGTTCTGTAATATATGGTAGTGATGCCATTGGTGGCGTTATGAGTTTTCAAACATTGACACCGCAACTTTCTTTGACAGATAAACCTTTGATTACAGGAAAAGCCAATGTGCGATATTCCTCCGCCAACCAAGAAAAAACAGGGCATTTTGATGTAAACTTGGGTTTCAAAAAGTGGGCATTTGTTACCAGTATTACTTCTTGGGATTATGATAATCTTCGCCAAGGAAGCCACGGCCCTGAAGATTACATAAAGGATTATTACGTGCAAAGACAGGACAGTACAGATGTTGTGATCACGCAGGAAGATAAATTATTGCAGATTCCTTCGGCATTTTCCCAAATAAATATGATGCAGAAAATCCGTTTTAAACCAAATGAAAAGTGGGACTTTCAATACGGTTTCCACTTTTCTGAAACATCGCCTTATGGAAGATATGACAGACAACAACGGGTTCGTGACGGATTGCCCCGCTATGCGGAATGGGATTATGGCCCACAAATTTGGATGATGAACAATCTAAATATAAATTATACTGCAAACAACTCAGTTTTTGATCAGATGAGTTTGCGCTTGGCACACCAATGGTTTGAAGAAAGCAGAATTGATAGAACGTTTAACAGAACCGAGCGCAATGAACAAGGCGAAGAAGTGGGCGCCTATTCCGTAAATCTCGATTTTATAAAAGCAACGGGTGAAAAAAACACTTTTTTCTATGGCTTGGAATATGTATTGAACGACGTAAATTCCGAAGGAGAATTAACAGATATCTCAACTGGTGTTTCTGAAATAGGCCCTGCTCGTTATCCACAATCCAAGTGGCAATCTTTGGCAGCTTATGTTACGGATGAATTTAAAGTAGCAGATAATTTCACTTTGAGTGCTGGTGCACGTTACAACCTTGTTTTGTTGGATTCAGAATTTGACACCACCTTTTATCCGTTTCCATTTACGGAAGCAAATTTAAGCAATGGTGCGCTTACCGGAAGTTTGGGTGGGGTTTACCGTCCTAGCGATTCTTGGGTAATAAGTACAAACTTGGGTAGTGCATTTAGAGCACCAAATGTTGACGATGTGGGAAAAGTGTTCGATTCCGAACCTGGAAGCGTCGTGGTTCCAAATCCAGATCTAAAACCTGAATACGCTTATAATGCAGATTTGGGAATTGCCAAAGTTTTTGGTGATATTGTAAAAGTAGATATCACAGGATATTACACAACATTAAAAGATGCAATGGTGAGAAGGGATTATACACTGAACGGACAGGACAGCATTATGTACCAAGGTGAAATGAGCCAGGTACAGGCAATCCAAAATGCAGCTGTTGCCAATGTTTACGGAGTACAAGCTGGGGTTGAGGTGAAATTGCCTAAAGGTTTTGGATTTTCAACAGACCTTAACTTCCAAAAAGGCGAAGAGGAACTGGACAATGGAGATACTAGCCCATCGCGCCACGCTTCTCCGTTTTTTGGTGTTTCGCGCTTAAATTACAAAGCGAACAAACTAAGTATGGAACTAAATTTGAACTATCAAGGAAAACGTGATTTTGAAGATCTACCTGATGAGGAAAAAGGTAAAACGGAAATTTATGCTTTGGATGAAAATGGAAACCCTTATTCACCGGCATGGTACACCCTTAATTATAAAGCGTTATACAAAATTACAGATACTTTTGATATTAGCGGTGGAATTGAGAACTTGACAGACCAGCGTTACCGTCCATACAGTTCGGGAATCTCGGGCGCTGGGAGGAATTTCATTCTTGCGCTAACGGCACATTTTTAAGAGATAAAATTTAGGCTCTTTTATGTTTTAGAAAGAGAGGTAATTTTACTATATTTGAGCTAAGCCACTGGCTTATTTCTCCCCACTTAATTTGATAAAACCCGTATTTTATAAGTGCGGGTTTTTGATTTCCCCCAGAATACTCTATCTGTCTAACATAAATAAAAAAAGGGCCGGTCAAAAAATTTAGCATTGACACTGGCCCTTCTTCATCATCAAACCAACTATTCAAAAACAAAGACTATACGCGAGATTTGCGTTTTTTCATTTTCTTTTCTTCAAGCTTTTTCATTATTTTTTCCTGTTTCAATGCTTTTGCATCTTTAGAGGAGGTCTTAAGGTTTCTTCCTTTTGCCATAATACAGTTCTTTAAAATTTAGAATTTCTACATCACAGTTTCCTTTCCAGAATAAATTATAAAGCGAGTTGGAAACACCATAAAATTTGGTGTTTTAAATTTGATGTACGTTTAAAAAAAGGAAACAGTTACGGCACACTCGCAGGTGCGCTTAATTCGGGAAGATGATTTTCAGTTTAAGGAAAGCAACCAAATATTTCCGTAACTCGATTAGGTTACAATTGCTCTTACAGAATGAATAAAAACCAAGCATTGCGGAAGTTTTTGATTGCAGGGTAAACATATCCAATTATTGTATGAAAAGCAAGCTAAAACCTATTAAAACTAAGTGATGGAAGTTTGATGGAATAATTGATGCCAACGTATGAAAAAACCTGTTTAACAATTTCATTTTCTTTACAGAACAGTATAATTTCCTTGTTGTTTTCCCGCGCTTTTTCTGAAGCAATATAAAGCATATAAGCTCCTGCGGCATCAAACTTTTCCAAAGGGTCCAAATCTACTATTAACGTTTGGGTCTTGTCCAGTGCAGCTTCTATTTTGAATTGAATTTCAGATAGATTTCCACTGTAAAGCCTTCCCTCCAAACGCAATAACCGATCGTTTAAAAAATGATATACAGGCATACTGATGTGATTGAAAATTTAAGATCACATAGGTTTTGCGTAGGAATTTAAGGGCGAATTTAATTCGGGGAGAATAATAAGGTGTGAATTTACAAAATTTAAATAAAGAAAATAGTGCTTACTCTGTGCGAAGATAGCTACCCAATTAATTTTTTTCTTAAGAAGTTTTAGAATATCTCTATCGCACATTTTGAATTAAAGGAAAAATTCTCATACGGCCCCCAATAGGAAACCGGGGAATAGCCGCCCAGAACATAAAGCCCATTTGCGGTCAATAATGGATATAGGGGATATAGTTTGGTCTCAATGGTTTCAATGTGCTCAAAGGTGCTTGCTTTGAATTTATGAACAAGTTTCTTTCCCTGTACGGTGGCGTAAATGTTATTTTGTGCATCAAATGCGAATTGAAAATAGGGTTCTCCAGTAATAGCTGAAAGACTGGCTATTTTTGAAAGGTCGTTCCTATTATAAATATTGCCATCACGGCCAGTTACCATAAGGGTTTGGGCGTTATTTATGGTAAGAATGTTGCCATCCACATCATTTCCATCCGAGATGCTGGGTGAGTTGGCGAGCGTGTCTGGGTTACAAAAGGATGTTCCGGGGCAGTTTTGAGGGGTAAAGTTATAAATGGTAGCACCGGTCCAATTAAAGCCGTCATAGGTACATAAAATTTCTGTATCGTTTAGAGCGATCATTGATTCTGGATTAAAACCCCAGCCCAATCGAGTACTTTCTCCTGTGGACATAGTGAGAAAATTGATTACCTGGCCATCAATATAATAAATTCTATCCGCATTCACTGAAAATGCATTTACCCTATCCCGTACATTTAATTGGAAATTTTCCTCGGTTTGGTATGCATCGGTATTTAATTGATTGACTACTCCCAGGGAATTTACAAAGAACAAGGAGCTGTTTCTAATAAAGAAACGGTTGGTGTAACTATAGGCGTTTTCAAAAGATTTTTGGGCAGTTATTTGGTTTTGGGTGGCATTGTATTTTTTAAGCAAATTATTGTCCAGCCTGTCAATAAAATGAAAAACATCTGCATTTATTGGATCCCGGGTTACTTGAAGCGGTACGGTATTTATCAGCACGATGTTTCGAGTGAAGGTTTTCAATTCGCTTTCAAGGGTTTGCATCCCCAAATCTGGTTGGTTTTCATCGCGGAAGCTGATGTTTAAAAAGTAGGATACCTCTGGATAATAGGGTACGTCTAGATCAGTGTAAGTTTCACTATTTGAGGGAAGGTTGTCAATTATTTCCGGATACGAAAAATCGTCAGAAGTTTGCCGCATCACCGAAATGCCTTGAATGATAATGTTATCTGGCTTCGAAAGGCGCCAATCAAGAACCATTTGGGAATAGGAAGGTTGAAAATTGGTAATTTCTACACGTAGCTGTCCGCCAGAATCATCGTCGGACGTATTGCAGCCTAGTATGAGAGTAATCGTGGCGATTGCCAGCCATAGGAAGTTTTTATAATATTTCATTGAGTATTTCTTTTCGCAATCGGTTGGTTGTGGTGTTGTTTACATTGCTTCGACTTCCGTGGAAATAAACCTCATTGTTGAGAACAAAAAACGTATGTACCCAATACCTGAAATTACCATAATAAATGTTCATTCCCTGCTGTGTTACCATGTTATATAGTGTGTCTGTGTAGCTGTAGCGTCCGCCTAGTACAGCATGTTGGTAAATAAAGAAAATCTGACGGTTCAAAACGGTAACGGAAAGATCTGGATGTATTACAAAGGTTTTATCGTGAAGACCATAGTTTATATATCTTTTGCCATCATCAAAAAAGGAAGTAGCGGCGCCGCCCCCATAAATGTGAACCAATGGTAATTCTGGAAAGGTGCTTTCTGGAAGAGTCTCCCATTGGCCTGTTGCTTTGGTATACTTGAATTTTTCACTCGAAACTGTTGGATTGCCATTGTTATAATATTTCCCACTCACGAAATAAAGATTGTGCGCTACAGTGAATAAAATTGGGTATATAATTTCTGAAGGTGAGGGCAAGGGCATAATTGTTTCAGAAAATGTATTCATGTTAAAGGCTACAAGGCGCATTGGGGTTTCTGAATCATCTCGTACATAAAGATAAACGGTATCCTCCTCGTCATAAACCACGTCGTTTAAATAACCTTCATATTCAAAGTTGGAAACCTGACGCCATTTTTCATCGGTAGTTTCAAACTTCTTTAGAACATAGCGATTCTCTGGTTCGGTTTGCGTTAACATAAAACTATATGCCGCATTGTTGTGCACAAAAATTAAGTGTGGCCCATAATCATTGGCATCTACCATTATAGAGTTGTCTTTGATTGCAACATCGCAGGCAAAAGTTGTGGAAAGACCGGCGGTTTCATAACGTACTTCGGTAAATTTAAAATCGGTATAGGGGCCGGCGGGTACATCAATAAAGAGTTTGTCATTTTGGGCTGTGAAATAGGCGGGAAGGTCGTTAATAAAGACTTTTCCTTTTTCATAATCTGGATTGAAATTGGCGCCGTTCACTTCCAATGTTCCCGCTATGTAAACTTCCTCCTGCACCACCTCAGTAATTACCGGTGATTTTAGCGTTAAACTTACCGGACTTGTAATTTCCTGTAATTGGGCGGTTAGCTTGATTTCAAGTTCGGGGGTATCAATATCGGAAGGAATGTTGATAACCACTTGTCCATAGTCGGTGTCTAAAATGGGGGCAGTAACCCCGTTTACGGTTACCTTCACAAAGTCGTTATTGATGTCGAAATGGAAACCTTCAATGGTTAGCGTTTCCCCAAATGTTACCGTATTGCTACTATACCCTGTTATTTGTGGGGTTTCCAGATGAAAGGTATTTTCAAGAATTGTGGTGTTATTTCTAAGGTCAACCACTTTTAGCACCGGATTGAAACGTTCCAAGGTTCGGGGCACCATTACTTGTATTTTGGTTGGGGAAAGCAAGATCACTTCTGCTTCTTCCAAATCAAAAAACACTTGGATCATTCCCACTTCAAAATTGGCGCCTTCAATAGTGATGGATGCGCCAAGCAACCCAGTTTGATCAAAGGAAGAAGCTTTAGCTTGCACCGGTTCGTCATCTTTTTGGCAGGATAAAATGGAGATAACAAGAAGAACAAGGATTGGAAAAATTTGATATGCTTTGTAATTCATTTCATATAAAATTGAGCGTCAAAAATATAAAAATATCTTAATTTAATGTTAACGACTTAAGGAGAAATCCATAACTATATTACAGTTTCATTTTTTAAAAATGTTTGTGAATAGAAATCAACAACCTAAGCTGGATTTTAATAGTTTTGCAGCCTTAAAAAATAAATATGATTTCAATAGACAATTTGGCGGTCGAGTTTAGTGGCGATACGCTTTTCAGCGATGTTTCCTTTGTGGTGAACGAGAACGACAAAATAGCCCTAATGGGAAAAAACGGCGCAGGGAAAAGCACAATGATGAAGATAATTGCAGGCGTACAGAAACCAACACGTGGGAATGTACGTGCCCCAAAAGATGCCGTAATAGCATACCTGCCGCAGCATTTGCTAACGGATGATAGTTGTACCGTTTTTGAGGAAGCTTCTAAAGCCTTTAAACAGATTTTTGAAATGCGGGACGAAATGGATCGTTATAATAAGGAGCTGGAAACCCGAACCGATTACGAAAGTGATGCCTATATGAACATCATCACCAAAGTGGCGGAGCTTGGAGAAAAATACTACGCTTTAGAAGAAATAAATTACGAAGCCGAAGTAGAAAAAGCACTGCGCGGACTTGGTTTCAAAAGAAGTGATCTTCACCGGCAAACTAGTGAATTCAGTGGTGGATGGCGTATGCGGATTGAATTGGCAAAACTGCTGCTTCAAAAGCCAGACTTGATTTTGCTGGATGAGCCTACCAATCACGTTGATATTGAATCGGTAATTTGGTTGGAAGATTTCCTGTTGAATAAAGCCAAAGCAGTAATCGTGATTTCGCACGATAGAAAATTTATTGACAACATCACCAACCGCACCATTGAGGTAACAATGGGACGCATTTCCGACTATAAAGCTAATTACAGTCACTACTTGCAATTGCGTGCCGACAGAAGATCACATCAAATAAAAGCTTACGAAGAGCAGCAAAAATTTATCGCTGAAACCCAACAGTTTATTGATCGGTTTAAAGGAACTTACTCAAAAACCAATCAAGTAAACTCCCGGGAAAAGATGTTGGAAAAATTACAGATAATAGAAATTGATGAAATTGACACTTCAGCTTTGGCTTTGCGCTTTCCACCCGCACAACGCAGTGGCGATTATCCAGTTGTTGCGGAAGGACTTACCAAGAAATACGGTGATCTTGTTGTTTTCAACGATGCCAATATGAGTATTTCCCGTGGTCAAAAAGTGAGTTTTGTGGGAAGAAACGGCGAAGGAAAATCCACAATGATTAAAGCCATTATGGGCGAAATTGATTTTGAGGGAACTTGTGCTTTAGGTCATAATGCCAAAGTGGGTTACTTTGCCCAAAACCAAGCTGCACTTTTAGATAAGGAACTCACAGTTTTCCAAACGGTAGATGAGGTTGCCAAAGGCGACATACGCACACAGATAAAAAATGTTTTGGGACGTTTTATGTTCAGTGGCGATGCTATTGACAAAAAAGTAGGTTTGCTTTCTGGAGGTGAAAAAACGCGTCTGGCTATGGTAAAACTATTGTTGGAACCCGTAAATGTTTTAATTCTCGATGAGCCTACAAACCATTTGGATTTAAAATCTAAAGATGTATTGAAAGAGGCCTTGCTTCAGTTTGATGGAACTTTAATTTTGGTTTCTCACGATCGTGATTTCCTTCAGGGTCTTTCTGAAAAGGTATTCGAATTTAAGGATAAGCGAGTTATTGAACATTTTGAAACCATAGATGATTTTCTTCAGCGCAACAGAATCGAGAATTTGAAGGAGATTGATTTGAAAGTATAGTTTTATCTTTAAAGCTTAATTGCTTAAGTACTTTCAAAAATGTCGAAACAATTCTTCAATCATATCAATAAATTCACTGAAATAAGTGAAGAAGAATTCGCCGAAATAATTACTTATTTCGAAGTTCAGAAATTCAGAAAGAAGGAAGTTTTAATGCCGGCAGGAGGTAGTTGTGGCAAGCACTTTTTCGTTTTAGAGGGCTGCTTACAGATGTTTTATACCAATGAAAAAGGAGCCGAGCAAACGCTTCAGTTTGCATTGGAAAATTGGTGGATTACCGACAATCTTGCATTTAAGCAACAGCGCAGAACCGAATTTTGCATTCAAGCCGTTGAAACTTCAGAAGTACTTTTCATCGAATTTCAAAAGCAGGAGCTTCTCTTGGAGAAATTTCCGAAGCTGGAAAAGTATTTTAGGAATGTTTTTGAAAAGGCTTACGGTACTGCGCAAATGCGGATTAAATATATTTTCGATTATTCAAAGGAAGAGATGTTTTTTAATTTCCGCGATCAGTTTCCTGAATTTATAGAGCGGGTTCCACAATATTTAATTGCTTCATTTTTAGGTTTGACACCAGAATATTTAAGCGAAATAAAAAGCAAGCGGCTTTCTTAAACCAGCTTAAGTTTTTTCCAATAGATGGGTTTTACTTTTGTCTAAATAAATTAAAACACATCAAAAATGGAAACAAGAATTCAAATCGATCAAGTAGAACCAAATGCATACAAGGCAATGTATCCTTTGGAAAAATATCTTCAACAAAGTGAGTTGAGCAGTACGCATAAAGAATTAATAAAAATACGCGCTTCGCAAATTAATGGTTGTGCTTTCTGTATCGATATGCACACCAAGGATGCTCTAAAACTGGGGGAAAACCAACAACGAATTTTTCTCTTAAATGCCTGGCGCGAAACAGATCTTTTCACGGAAGAGGAAAGAGTACTATTGCAAATTACGGAGGAAGTGACCTTAATCCATGAAAAAGGATTAACTTCAAGTACCTATAAAAAAGCGCTTGAAATGTTTGATGAAAATTATTTTTCACAAATAATAATGGCAATAACAACAATAAACGCTTGGAACCGAATGGCAATAAGCACAAATAAACCTTTAGGAATTTAATTATGAAAAAATTAAGCATTTCATTTATCGTTCTTTCCGTTCTTCTTCTTGGTTGCATTTCTAACACAGATAAATCTAGGGGTCCAGAACCCAGCCCAGCAGATCCCGAAGTTGTTGCCGAAATGGAACAGCAAGCGCTTAAACCAATAAACGACAGTTTGCCAATTATAGGGCTGTTAATGTATAACGGCGTTTTGACCACTGAAGTTACTGCAACTATGGACGTGTTTTCAAAACCCACCGAAGCAGGGAAACAGCTTTTCAATGTTATCACAATCGCTGAAACTTCAGACCCCATTGTCAGCGAAGAAGGTTTAAAAATAGTTCCCGATTACACGTTTGAAAACTGCCCAAAACTGGATGTGCTTTTTGTGCCAAGCGCGTATGATATGTACGCACAGGTTCACAATCCAAAGATTGTGGAGTTCATAAAAGAGCAGAACAAAAACACACAATACACAGTGAGCAATTGCGCTGGAGCACATTTAATTGGGGAATCCGGCATTGCGGATGGCAAAAAAATAGTCACTTGGATTGGTGGGGGCGAAGAGCTTCAGAAAAATTATCCAAACCTAAAAGTACAAAACGATAGTATTGTAAGGTATATGGAGGACGGCAAATTTCTGTCGTCCAACGGAAATCTTATCAGCTATGTTTCCGCATTGAATTTATTGAAAAAAATGGCAGGGCAGGAACAAGTTGATTTTGTGAAATCTTATCTATATTTGAATGAACTTCAAAACTGGAATCAATAAAAAATTGCGCTAGCCATTAGCAATTGGAGTTAATTCCACATAAAGAGAAAGAATTATGACAACAAAAACCATTTTATTTGCAGCCTTATTATGCTTTATTATTGGAAGTGTTTCAGCGCAAGAAAAGGATCTTAAAGCAAATACAAGCCAAGAAATTAACAAAGCTAGCAATATTGCAAACCTCTTGAATTCCCAAACCTTTGAATTTATAGCCAATACTGCTTTTCCTACTAGCGGTTCTCCTAAAAACTTGGTTGGAAGTGGTTATTCCGTAACTTTTTCTCCAGAGGAGATAGTGAGTAATCTTCCTTTTTACGGAAGAGCATATAGTGGAATGGCCTTGAGCCGTGACAAGGGGATGCGCTTTAAAGGAAAGCCTGAAAATTTTACTATTGTGAACAATAAGGAATACCAAGTGAACACAATTGTAAATGATGAAGGCAATACCTATGAAATAGCATTGTCAGTAAGCGAGTCTGGATTTGCTTCGCTTTCCATAAGTAGTAATGACCGTGGCGTTATTAGTTATCAGGGTGAAGTTTTGTTGTCTAGTAAAAATTAAGTTCATCTTTTAAAAAAATAGACAATATGTTGCTTATTATCAAATTTTTAAATCTATAAGAAAAATTATAATTAAAAAAAATCACTCTTAATAAGATAAGATATTTTTTATATATTTGCCATCTATCCCCCATCTCAGCTTTTTTTAAATAAAAGAGTTGTGTGGGGGTTTTTTATGTTGTAAAGTGAGAAAAATACTAATTTAAATTTTGCTTTCATTTTATCAATATGAAAGATTTTTATAAGGATATATAATTTATTGACCATGAAAGCTAAAAGCAAATTTGTATTTACAATTGGACTGATTGTAATGTTCGGTTTCTCAAATTTAAATGCACAAACTACCAGTGTATATGTTTCGGCACACCCTGATGATTGGCAATTATTTATGAATCCGAATGCCTATAACAGTATAAAAGGAACCAATGAAAAAGTGATTTTTATACATACCACTGCGGGTGACGCCGGGGATGGAATTACGAATAACCATTATTTGGCACGAGAAGAAGGCAGTTTACGAGCAATCAGGTTTATGTCAAACACTTTTACCAATCAAGGTGCTCCTGGCATAAATATGAATCAAACCATAGTGAACGTAAATGGACATCAAATTTTAAAATTTAGCTATAGAAATGCAGTAATGTATTTCCTGCGATTACCTGATGGGAATTATAGTGGAACCGGATATCCGCAAACAAGCAACCAGAGTTTACAAAAATTATACAATGGTTCCATAACATCTATTTCCGCAATCGATGGCACTACGACCTATTCTTCATTGGCAGATTTAGAAAATACGTTGAAATCTATTGTTCAAATTGAATCCACAGGAAATATAAAGTTTAATTTAGCCGATAATGATGATTCAATAAATCCGGATGATCATTCAGACCATATCTATTCATCCATAATAATGGGGGATGTTGCCAACATCATTGGAGGGGTAACCTTGAATCTGTACAGCGAATATGATACAGCCATTCGAACCGTAAATATTTTCAATAATGATTTAATGATAAATGCTGGCACATGGGGAGCTACCGCTTCGGGTATTTCTGATAATAATTTTTTCAGCACTTGGGATAATGACCATAATGTATGGTTGTATAGACAATATTTCAGAACAGTCCCTCCAAATAATAACCCTGTCGTTTCAGTGGTTGCTTCTGATCCTTCAGCTTCTGAGAACCCTTTAGTTACAGGGACTTTCACTGTAAGTTTAAATTCCGTAAACACTGGTAGTCCAATAATAGTAAATTATACTATAAGCGGTACGGCAACGCCAGATTCTGATTATACCGCACTTTCGGGAATAGTAACTATACCCAATGGGCAACAAAGCGAAACTATTTCAGTAATACCAATCGACGACTCTGAGGCTGAGCTTTCTGAAACTGTTATGCTTACCTTGTCTTCAGGTACCGGTTATAATGTTGGTGTTCCCTCAACTGCAACGGTAAACATTAGCAGTGAGGACGTTATTCCCCCTGGAACAAACCTTGCGCTTTTAAAACCTACTACAGCATCTAGCGGAGCTTCTACAAAAGATAAAGCTGTTGATGGCAACTATAATAAACATAATTATTGGCAAGGGATTCCATACACCCAGTGGTGGCAAGTGGATCTTGGAAGTAATTTTGACATTAGTAAAATAGTAATGATAACCTATTTTGGCAATAATCGTTATTATCAATATGATATTCAAGCCTCCACAGATGGAAACAACTGGACAACTGTGGTTAATTTTAATACAAATACAAGCCCTTCGACGAGCGAGGGAAATACCTTCAGCCTCAATAATCCGAAAGCCCGTTATTTAAGGGTAAATATGAATTACAATTCAGCGAATTTAGGAGTACATATTGTTGAATTTGAAGCTTATGGAGTTCTATCTGATGATGGCGACCCTCAAGTAACAATCAATGCAACAGATGCGTCGGCTTCTGAAAATCCGTTGGATACCGGAACCTATACGGTAAGTCTCAATGCAGTAAATAACAGTGGTCCGCTTACGGTTAATTATACCGTTGGAGGTACAGCTTCCTCAGGTTCCGATTATAACACACTTTCTGGGACGATAATTATCCCCACTGGGCAGCAGAGCGGTACCATAACAGTAACTCCTATTGATGATATAGAGGTAGAATCAGAAGAAACAGTAGTCCTTACACTTTCATCAGGGGCTGGTTATACAGTGGGCACACCTTCCAGTGCCATTGTAAATATTATAAGTGAGGACATTACACCGCCTATGGGAAATATAGCTTTAAACAAACTAACAAATTCATCTAGTGGAACTGAATCGGCGAGCTTAAAAGCGGTTGATGGTATATATTCACTAGATAATTGGTGGGGAGCTAGTCCTTATCCACAGTGGTGGAGTGTAGATTTGGGTGATGAATATGACCTTAGCCAATTAGTGGTTATTAACTATTATGATGATGGCAGATATTATCAATATGATATTGAAGGCTCTTTGGATGGAACGAATTGGACAACTTTAGTCGATTTCAATGCAAACACAACTCCTGCTACTAGTGAAGGAAATACCTTCAACCTCAGCAACCCTTCAGCGCGCTATCTACGAGTTAATATGAATTTTAATTCAATAAACATAGGAGTACACATTATTGAGTTTGAAGCATATGGAGATTTAACAGAACTTTCTGGAAGAAACAATTCTAGTCAAACTACTACATCAGAAGAAAAATTAAATGATACTTCAAAAAAGTACTCTTTAACGGTTTATCCTAATCCAAGCAAGCAAGGAAACCCAGTAAATTTAGGTATTCAGATACCAAATGATGAGAGAGCATCAGTAGAAATATTTGATATTAATGGTAAAATGATTACTAACAAACAATTCGATCTTCAAAAAGGATTTAATGAAGTTGAAATACCTACAAATTATTTTTCGGCGGGAATGTTAATTGTTAAGGTTGATATTCAAGGCGAAATAGTAACTAAGAAGATTTTTCTCGAATAAATTAGGAGCTATAAAAAAATCAAGAGATTTAGAATTGCTCCTAAATCTCTTGATTTTTAAAGAACCAATTCTTCAAAAAGCCTTTCCAAAGTAGCGTCTAGGTTATGGCTAAAACCATTGTGCGGGCGCGAAGTTTGTAATGAAGAACTACGCTGTGCGGTAAGCCATCTAAATCTATCGGGTTTTTCCCATTCTGCTACAGGACCCCCATCTTTAGAGCCTGAACAAATCTTTTCAAAAGATTTTAAATTGTTTTCAATTTCTTCTACTTCTAGTTCGCAGGAAAAGAGATTTAATTTTTCAGTATTAATGCGGTATGCACAATTGAGGTATTTGGCTCCTTTGCTAAAAAGGATGATACCCACATTCAGAAATTCCTCGCGTTCTACGCGTGGCACTAAACGTATTACTGCATATTCATACAAGTGTTTTCCGGGCATCCTGAATCTGTTTTACAAAGTTGTTTGCATGGCTTTTTCGCTGCACTAAAAATTGAAAATATACTTCGCGTATTTCTTCGGCTGTCATTTCTGAACCTTCCCAATTTAACCATTCGGAAGGGATAAGTTTAGTTGTTTCGCGTAATTTTTCATCAGAAAGTAGCGCTATCATTTCATCGTTTATTTCTTCAACCAAAGAAGCTTGCGATAACAAAACGTGATTTTCTATATATGGAAATGGGCTAATGGCAGCTTTTTCCCAATTATCCCAAGAATGGTGAAAATAGAAAGTAGCGCCGTGGTCAATCAGCCAAAGTTCTTTATGCCAAATGAGCATATTGGTATTTTTAACGGTGCGGTCAATATTGGTAGTAAACGCATCTAACCAAACGATTTTGGATGCCAATCGCTCTTCTACCTGTGTAACGACAGGATCAAAAGTAAGCGCGCCAGAAAGAAAATGGAGTGCTAGATTAAGGCCTTGGCTGCCTTTTAAAAGATCTTGTATTTCCTCATCGCCTTCGCTTCGCCCAAATGCTTCATCGAGGTTAGCGAAAACTAATTCAGGTATTTTAAGCCCTAGGGTTCGAGCAATTTCACCGCCCAACAATTCTGCAATCAAAGCTTTTACACCGTGACCTGCGCCGCGAAATTTTAATACGTATTTAAAATCGTCATCCGCTTCGGCCAAAGCTGGCAAAGACCCTCCTTCCCTAAGCGGGGTTATGTAACGCGTAACATTTACTGTACGAAGTTCTATTGTGTTCGTTTTCATTTTCATTGGCTACAAAATTAGGGTTATTTGTGAATATGGAACTCGAATTATATAGAGATGTTTTTCTTGGCCTTAAAAATAGATTGTGGTTATTTTAGAAAGTTTAAATTTGTATTTTGCTAAAGTGTGAAATCTTAAACTGAAAATTATTGGAGTTAACTATTGAAAACATTCTGCTTGTTGGTTCCTTGTTGCTTTTTATAAGCATTGTAGCTGGTAAAACCTCTTATAAGTTTGGCGTGCCCACCTTAGTACTTTTCTTGGGAATAGGGATGCTTGCTGGGGAGGATGGCATCGGCGGCATAAGTTTTGACGATCCGCAACTCGCCCAATTGGTAGGGATAATTTCATTGAACTTTATTCTTTTTTCAGGGGGCCTTGACACCGATTGGAAAGCTGTAAGACCAATAATGAAAGAAGGTTTCGCGCTTTCAACTTTGGGAGTTTTGCTTACCGCCGTTGGCTTGGGAACCTTTGTCTATTACGTTACCGATTTCACCATTTATGAAAGTTTGCTTTTGGGGAGTATAGTATCCTCTACCGATGCGGCTGCGGTGTTTTCCATTTTGCGTTCCAAAAATCTTGCGCTCCGCACTAATTTACGTCCCACGCTCGAGATGGAAAGTGGTAGTAACGACCCCATGGCCTATGTGCTAACCATTGCTTTTCTGGGTCTGGTAATCAATCAGGACAAAGGATTGGCCTCCATGATTCCATTGTTTTTTCAACAAATGGTCATTGGAGCCATAGCTGGTTTTGGTTTTGGAAAGTTAAGCAAGATAATAATCAATAAAATCAACTTAGATTTTGAAGGATTATACCCGGTACTCGTAATTGCATTGATGTTTATCACCTTTTCCGTAACCGATTTTGTGGGGGGTAATGGCTTTTTGGCCATTTATATCTGCGCAGTCTTTTTGGGGAATCAATACATAATTCACAAAAAAACCATCCTTAAAATGTATGATGGTTTGGCGTGGTTGATGCAGATTGTACTTTTCTTAACCTTGGGGCTTTTAGTGTTTCCTTCGCAGATTGTTCCGGTAATTGGCATCGGACTTATAATTTCCTTATTCTTAATTTTTGTGGCACGTCCTGCGGCTGTTTTTATAAGCTTGATTCCCTTTAAAATGAAATTGCGAAGGCGGTTTTATATTTCTTGGGTTGGATTGCGCGGAGCAGTGCCAATTGTTTTTGCCACTTACCCATTATTGGCTGGAATTGATAAGGCGAATATGATTTTTAACATCGTATTTTTCATTTCCCTAACCTCCATTTTAATTCAGGGAACTACCCTTTCAGTAGTTGCAAAATGGTTAAAGGTGAGTATTCCAAGCGAGGAAAAAAAGATGACTCCTTCAGAAAAATTTCTTGAGGAACACCCCAAAACCGAAATGCGGGAGATAGGTATTGCAAACGGAAACAAGGTTGTAGGCAAAAAAATTGTGGATATTGAATTTCCAAAAACTGCAATTATTGCAATGATAAAAAGAGACGAAAAATACATTACCCCCAACGGTAGCACTGTGATTAAGGAAGATGATGTGCTCATAGTACTTTCTGAAACAAAAAAGGGAATCAAAAAAGTTTTCAAAGCTTTGAACATTCAGGAGTTTTCAGCTGCTTAAATTTGAATATACCGTTTTGTAGATATTCTTTGCATCGTATTTTTTTATTTCTTCAACGGCTTCCAATTCTTTTTCAGAATATTTTAAATTGAAATAGGGGAGAATCTTGCTTTCAAATTCACTGGGAAACGAAGGGTATTCCACAAATAAATTTTTCCCGAACCGAAATGTTTCAGCATAACTTTTATGTGCTTCAACCATGGCTAAAATATAATTTTCAAAAGATTGGTGCTGCGCTTTTTCACCTAAAAAATATTCCTGGAGCAGTGTTGTGGGATGATAAAACCATTCCACAAAACCCCGATCAGATTTTAAAAGACTTTGAACAACTTCCTCTGTTTTTCTATCAATGAAAATCCAAGGAACTTTGGGAAATACTTTTTGGAAAAGTTCAATAAAGAAAATATTCCAAGATGTAAGTTTGAAGACTACTTGTTCGGCTTCACCCAGAGGCTGTAAATAAGCTTCGATTATAATCCTTAGGCTTTGCAAAAGTGTTTTCTCTTCCAAATTGTAAAACACAGTAGAAAGCAACAATCCGTTAATGGCTTCTGTTTCTGAAACAACCCTTGTCTTTTTTGAGACCCCTATCATATTTGCAAGCAAGGTTGAACCGCAATGGGAAGTATGAAAAATAAAACCTTTCAGCTTTAATTGCTCGCTGTTTTGAAAGTCATATTCCTCATTCAAAACAATTATTTTGCGGGTGTCTCTTTCGCGAAGTAACGGAGCTGCATCGTTAAAGAAAGGATAATCAAAGACTTCTACAGGTAGTTTTTCGCAAACCATTGCAGGGTTTTTACTTACCTGAGTATAAATTGGGAAATTTGCTGTTTTCAACTCTTTAGATAGTTCGAATTTTAAAATGTGAAGCTACAAAATGTAAAGCGAAAGCAATTAAAATATTTTAAGTGAAGAAGTTTTTTCTGTTAACTTTGAAAATCCTTAGCTTTATTGAGAATAAAGAACAATGAAAAAATCATTTAAAATATTACGAGTAACATGGGTGCTATTTCTTGTCGGGTTGATTTTTTCCTGTGACGAAGAAAAAGAAATAAGCTCTTACCATAACAATCATTGGGAAGACCATTACGTCAGCGGTAAAACTTTGGGACAAAAAAGTGATTCGCTCCAAACAGGAAAGACCTATTTGAGCATCTATTCGCATATCTATAGTTTTTCTATGGAAAAATCACAGAGCTTAACCGCTATGGTAAGTCTTAGAAACGTGAGTGAAACAGACACTATTTACATTTCAAAAGCCGATTATTACGGCACTGAAGGGCGATTGATTCGTCATTATTTCAAAAAAACCATCTATTTAAAGCCTCTGGAAACGGTTGAAATTGTTATAGACGAAATAGACAATCACGGTGGCAGTGGCGCCAATTTTATTTTTGAATGGACTACAAAAACCACAACCCCTGAACCGCTCTTTGAAGCAATTATGACTTCGCTTCGAGGCTCGCAAGGGTTGAGTTTCACTACAATTGGAAGAAGGATTAATTGAAAATACGAAGTGCGAAGTGGGAAATACGAAATCAAAATATCCAGTTAATCAATAATATATGTGTTCCAAATTCCATTTCCCTATTCCAACATCCAACCTTGAACCAACTACAAACAACCGACAACCGACAACCGACAACTGTTAAACCAAATCCCACTTGTCCGCCGAAGCTTTTTCAGCGTAGGTGGAAATCCCGATAGTTTTCGTTATTTTTGAACAAAAAGAATTGAATGAAAATAGTAGTCTCCCCAGCCAAAACGCTGGATTTTGAATCTAATCTTCCCACCACCCGCGCAACCCAACCCAAGTTTTTGGAGGAAGCGGAATTGATAAACAACAAGCTGGAGCGCAAAAGCAAAAAAGCCATCGGCAAACTGATGGACATCAGCGATAAACTGGCCGAACTTAATTACCAACGGTATAAAGAATTCAATACACCTTTCACAAAACAGAATGCACGTCCCGCAGTATATGCTTTTGCTGGCGATGTTTATACAGGTTTGGATGCCTACACTATTCCCTCGGAAAAGTTGGATTTGTTGCAGGACTCGTTGCGAATACTCTCGGGAATGTATGGAATGCTTCGTCCGTTGGATTTAATTCAGCCTTACCGTTTGGAAATGGGAACTAAGCTCACTATAAACCGAAAAAAAGATTTGTATTCCTTTTGGAAAAAAACACTTACTGAAACTTTGAACGAAGAGTTGGAAGACGGAGAGCTTTTTCTTAACCTCGCAAGTGTCGAGTATTTTAGTGCAATAGATGAAAAGAAGTTAAAAGTCCCGGTTATTTCCCCTGTATTTAAAGATTTCAAAAATGGGGAGCTGAAAATAATTTCTTTCTTTGCCAAGAAAGCACGCGGCAGTATGTCGCGATTCGCAATTGATAACAATGTGAAAACCTTGGAAGAATTAAAGGCGTTTGATTATGATGGGTACAGCTATAGTGAAAAATACACCGACAAGGAGAATGAGCCTGTTTTTATTCGGTAAATCTATAATCTAATTATCCAAAAATCTAGCAATCCAACTGTCTAAGTTTGTTCCACCACATCCACCCATACCCACCATTCATTCCCGAAAATGCAACCAAACTTATTGTTGGTACTTTGCCGCCACCGCGTTTTACAACTGGTGAATTAAAAGAAGGCGATGTAGATTTTTGTTACGGAAGTCGCGACGGACAGTTGTGGCCAATTTTGGACAAGATATTTGGTTTGGATTTAAAGTTTGAAACCACTGCCCAAGCCATTGAGCAACGCGAGTATTTTCTCAAGAAAAGAGGCATCGGCATATGTGACATGGTTGCTTCAGCCAAGCGAAAAAAAATAGATGCTTCAGATATAGGGATGTTGGAAGTGGAGCTGCGCGATTTAGTTGCAGTGCTTCAGCAAAACCCTAAAATTGATACACTTCTTTTCACAGGCGGAAATAGCAAAAATGGCCCAGAATATTTCTTCCGAAAAAAACTGAAAGATTATAATATTTCGCTGAAATTGGTTTCAAGCAAAGTACCGCGAATTCATACATTTCAACTTCCAGATAAAGGCAGAGCTGTAAAAACCGTTTCTTTAATTGCGCCATCTGGAGCAGCAAACAGAGCCGTGGGAAGTCTATTGGATTACAAAAAAATGAAGGATGAATTTCCCGAAAAAACCACTATCGATTTTCGGATGGAGCAATACCGCCCGTTTTTCTAAACCTACGATTTAAAGTTAAAAATTTGTAACGGACCATTGTTGCTTACAACCATATACATTTCAGTACCGTTTATCTTGATGGCCTTCATGTTTTTTGCATCACTGGCTACAAAAGGCACAAGTTCTCTGGAATAGTTAAAACCGCCTTTGCCATCACCCAACAATACATAACCGTAGTTGCTGTCATAACGGATGGTTTCCACTTCAGCATCATAAATAGCGCCTACGCCCATAATGTCCATATTGCCATCGTTGTTGAAATCGCGGGAAATAAAGGAAAGGGTAGGGCCTAACTGCGCTTCGTTGGGCAGGTGTTTAACTGTAAATTTTCCATTGCCATCGTTTAGGATAAGAACACTTTCAAACTCATGTGCAATAAGCTTAAAAGCATCTTTTAATTCTTCCTCGCCATAAATATCCTTAAATTCTAATTCGGAAAATTCTTTATAGGTTTTAATTTTGTCCAATAGGAAGGGGTTTTGCTGGCTACTGCATTCTTTGCCCCGAACGGGCACTACTTTGCCGTTACTTATTTTGCTCATAGCAACATCAAAACTGCCATTGTTATCAAAATCTTTCGCCGAAATATAGAGTGGTTTTTCTGCGGAAGGATGAAACTTATTGTTTCCGCCTATGTTTCCAAACACATAATCCTCATCGCCATCACCGTCAAAATCTGCAGCACTTGCAGTGAACCACCAACCTTCGGTAGTTTCAAAACCGGTTATACTTTCGCTTTTGGTAAACTTTCCGTTGTTGTTGCTAAAAATGGTTGGAGCCATCCACTCTCCAGTTACCAAAAGGTCGAGGTCCTTATCTTTGTCATAATCCGTAAAGACAGCTTCGGAAATCATTCCTATTTCTTTAAGTGAAGGGTTTTCTTCGGTCGCGTCCTTAAAAATTCCCTTTTCGTTTTTAAGAAGGTAGGAGCGAGGCGAAAGCGGGTATTTTTTAGGAACAAGATTACCGCCTACAAACAAATCCATATCGCCATCGCCATCATAGTCTGCGGCTACCACACTTTTTCCGGAAACCAACATAGTTGGTAAAGCTTCTTTTTTATAGGTAAAATTTCCTTTGCCATCATTCATGAAAAGCCTGTCCTGCAATAATGGGTTTTTTTCGTCTAGCTCATAACCTGCGCTTACCACATATAGATCTTGGTCACCATCGGCATCGGCATCAAAAAAGAGCGCATTGGAATCTTCATATTTTGCGTTGTTTTTCCAAAGCGATTCATTTGTTTTTGTGAAACTTCCATCTGTTTTTTGAATGTATAATGCAGCTTCTGCTCCAGCGGCGTTACCTACAAAAAAGTCGTCCAAACCATCACCGTTAACGTCGGCCACGGCAAGACCACTGCCTTTGGTGGATTGTTTTTGTGGAATTAGAAGTTGTAGTGTAAAATCATCAAAATCATTTTCTTTCTGTATATAATCAATTCCTATACTTGCGGGATCAATACTTGATTTTTTGGAAACGGGATTTTGATAAGTAATTGTTCCCATAGTGGCGGTGCTATAATCAATAGTATACATTTTGTTGCTTGCAGGACTGTTCAATTTTGATATTTTTCCGTCGGGCCACTGCACCACAACTTCATCTGCTGTATCATTCTTGCCTAGTCCAAAATGAAGCACATCCGTTACCGAGGATTCAAAACCACGGGCAAGAAATAATTGCTGAAACTGAATGGTATCTGCTTTTTTCACATATACTTTTGCACCAATCCCCAAGGTATTGTTTTTTGGGCCTTTAAGTTTTACTTGTAGATAATTGTTGTTGGCATTGTTTCGGTACAATCCTACCTCATCATCTATATTGTTTATTATCAAATCCAAATCGCCGTCATTGTCAAGATCTGCATAGGCGGCACCGTTTGAAAATGTTGGGTCTTCCATTCCCCATTCCTTCATCCTTTTGGAAAAAGTAAGGTCGCCATTATTTTTGTAGATATAATTGTTCATTTTTTGTGAAGGCAGCATTGCTTGCACTTCTTCCAATGTCATTTGTTCCTTGTTGGCAATTTTTTTCTTCATCTCCGTCCTGAAATCCTGATTCGTATAATCCTTGATAACGCCATTTGTAATGAAAATATCTTTCATCCCGTCGTTGTCAAAATCTGCGATGAGCGGTGCCCAGCTCCAGTCGCTTTTTGCCACTCCGCTTAAAAGTCCAGTTTCATTGAACTTTCCATTTCCTTTGTTGTAGTGGAGCATATTGACCATATACGGATGGTTGTAGCCTATTTCAACCATTTTATAGAAATTTTTAGTATCCATTGAAGCCATGTTCTGCTTGCTGCGCTGATGGCTTTCGGCAGTCATATCAACAGTTATAAGGTCTGGAAGAAGATCGTTGTTGAGGTCCGCATAATCAGAACCCATGCTATAAAAAGAGATGTGGTCTATACGATTGTTTATTTCGTTTTTGAAGGTGCCATCTTTTTGGTTGATGTACAATTGGTCCGGTTCCAGAAAATCATTGGACACATAAATATCGTCCCAACCATCATTATTAAAATCTCCCACGGCTGCAGCCAAGCCCCAAGCTTTGTTGTAAAGTCTTGCCTCCCCAGTTACTTTTGTAAAAGTAGTGCCGTCATTTCTGTACAATTGGTCGCTGGTTATCTCTTCAATTTGGCTTTGTATTTCAGCACTTATAGTAGTGTTGTTTTTAAAATCGTATCGGTAGTTTACAACATATATATCCAAGTCTCCATCTTTGTCATAGTCTAACTGATATGCTTGGGTGGAATAGCCAGGGTCGTCTAAACCCCACTTTCTGGCTTCCTCTTTAAAGGTACCGTCTTTTTGGTTTATAAACAGTAGGTTTCTTCTTGCATTATCGTCTTTTACAGATCCTGCTTTGCAAACATAGATATCCAACCAGCCATCGTTGTTGATATCCAGCATGCTAGCACCTGTAGAAAAACCTTTGTAGTCTTCTGCTTTTGAAGCGGTTGTTATATCTTCAAAAACGAGATTTCCCTTGTTCTTGTATAATTTATTGGGGCTCATGCTGGATACAAAATAAAGATCCTGCAAGCCATCATTGTCAATATCGCCCACCGCTACGCCACCACCTACATAGATATAGGTATAGTTTAAAAAATTAAAATCTACATCTTCTTTTATTACATTGGTGAAATTCAAATGCGAAGTTTCAGAAGTAATTTTTGAATATAAGGTAGTCGCATTATCGGTGTATTCTGCATCATTTTCCTTTTTTGAAGGTTGTGAACAAGAAAATAAAAGCATTGAAATTATTAGGGTTACAATGTGTTTTTTCATAAGTAGTGGGATTAACTGACTTAAAAACAATTATTTAAAAACACAAATAAAAGTTTTTTTTGATTAGCTGAATTAAACCCTAAATATATAAAATTTTACCTCAGGGAATTATTTGTCCTTTATTATAAATTATAGTATTTTTAACGACTTTTTAACTATTAATTTAAATTATAACTTTTATGAAAAGAATTACTTTTTTAATTGTTTTGTCTTTGCTTTTTTCCTTAAATGCAAAGAGCCAACAAATTACTACTAGTAGTAGTAATTTTACAACATTACCCTGGGAAAACCCAATAGGTTCAATATCGGGCTATAATAATCTTGATCCACAAAACATGGTGGCGTGTGATGGAGTTTTAACAAACTACAATAATCTCACTCCAGATAATGCAGGAGGTGTCACTTCTCAGGATTTTGAAACAGCAAATGATGCTTTCGATAGCTTTGCAGCTGATGATTTCATTGCTCCTGCAGGAGGAAGCTCCACAATTTGTCAAATTTCAATAATTGGTATTGGGGCAGGATTGGCTACGGATCCTGCAACTCTTATTGTTATGCGGATATACGATGATGCTGGAGGAGTTCCTGGTACACAGATATTTACCGAATCATTTCCTGGGTCAATCGACGCAAACGGCGACGGCGATTTTATTTTGGATCCTACGGGAGTTCCAGACCTTACTCCAGGCACCAAATATTGGCTGGGCATTCAGGCTCAAATGAGTTTTGCCACGAGCGGACAATGGTTCTGGGACACCTCATCGAATGGAAACGACAGCCCTTATGCGTTTCAAAACCCTGGCGGGGGCTTTGGATCAGGTTGTTCCACTTGGACTCCTCATGCAACGTGCGGACTTGCAGGAGTAGCCGATTTATTAATGGACATTAGTTTTAATGCAGTAGCGGCAAGTCCAGTTGCCGAATGTGCCTCAGACCTTCCTTTGCCAATAGATCCACCGGCATCTGTAACTTCTACTTTGACCGTTACAGAAACAGGTGTAATTGGCACTGCTTCTGGCGACTACAATTTTGACGATGTAATGCTTAATGTTGCTAGCGGATGGGCTAGTGATTTAACAATTACCTTAACCTCACCATCTAGCACTTCATTGATACTTAGTGATGGAAATGGTGGTATAGACGGTCTAACTCCTGCCCAGAACCTAATGTTTACTGATGCTTCTTCAAATAACATTACAACTTGGACTGGTGGGGCGCCCGCAGCAGATTATCAAGCAGAAGGCGGTTTGTTCAACACCGTTTTTGCTGGTGAACCAGTTAATGGCGTTTGGACATTGAATATTGTGGATAATGCACCTTTTGGTGACGGAGGATCCCTAAACTCTTTCTGCCTTAATATGTCAGTGATAACAGTTGTAGGTAATCCACCAACCATTGCTTGTCCGGCAGATATTACAGTAAACAATGCCGTTGGCACCTGTGGTGCAGTAGCAAACTTTGCTGGTGTTGCATTTGATGATGAAGATGGTAACATCTCTGGAGATATAATAGCTACCCCTGCAAGCGGAAGTGTCTTCCCAGTTGGTGACACTATGGTAACACTTTCTGTTACCGACAGTGATGGCAACACCGTAACCTGTGATTTTATGGTTACCGTAGTGGACAACGAAGCCCCTGTGGCAGTTTGCCAAGATATAACAGTGGACCTTGATCCTGTAACCGGAATGGCAACGATCACTGGTGCGGATATAGACAATGGTTCTACAGATAACTGTGGTATCGCTTCCTTGAGCTTGGATGTTTCTTCATTCGATTGCTCTATGACGGGTGCAAATACAGTAACCCTTACCGTTACCGATACTGCTGGTAACTCAACAAACTGTACCGCTACCGTTACCGTTCAGGACGTTACCGCTCCTGAAATCGTATGTGTAGGTGGTGTTGCAACCATTACAGAATCTGAGGATTTTGAAGGTGCTTCTGTGCCTGCAGGTTGGTCAACCAATATTGTTTTGGGTTCTGCAGATTGGACTTTTGGTTCAGGCGATATGCCGACAGGTGGAGATTTCCCAACAAATGCTGCTATCTTTGATGATGATGCAATAGGTTCTGGTGATAACATCGCGGAATTGTTATCTCCTGTTTATGATTTAACTGGAGCTACTTCTGCCGAAGTATCTTTTGACTATGCATTACAAGATTTTGTAGGCTTGGGATTATTAAGAGGTGAAGTTTGGGATGGTTCTGCTTGGCAAGAAATTTTCTTAGCTGATAATGCCGATATTGATCCTGTTAACACAGGTGCGATAGATGTACTTGCTTATGCAAACGCTGCATTCCAAGTAAAATTTACTTGGGATGATGAAACAGGTTGGAACTGGGGCGCTGGTGTTGACAACTTCTTGTTGAGCTACGAAGCTAGTTCTGGCGGTGGTCTTGACGTTTTCCTTGATGCAAACGGAATGGCCAGTGTTGATCCTAACGATCTTTTAATTAACGTTAATGAAGCTTGTGGATTTACAATTAGCGCTGGTGGCGTTGGTGGAGGTTCCTCGGAAACTCTTAACGCTGGTTTCGCTGGCGGTAATGGAAACTTTGGTAATATGTTTGATGTAAACGCAGTTACCGATGTTACACTTGATTCTTTTGATATCAATGCAGACACAGGTGCTACATTTGACGTAGAAGTATATGCCAAAACAGGTACTTGGGTAGGTTTTGAAGCAGATCCTTCTGCTTGGACTTTGATAGGTACTGCATTAGCTGTAGTTTCAAATGGAGATGGCGTAGCAACACCCCTTAACCTGACACTTGATTATGTAATGGCTGCAGGTGAAACACACGCTTTCTATGTAACTCCTACTGATTTCTCTACAGGTGGTCTTAACTACACCAATGGAACTGGGACAGGAAACGTTTGGGCATCAGATGCAAACATTGAGTTCCTTGAAGGTGGAGCGAGAGGATATCCTTTCTCTGGAAGCACATTCCAGCCACGTGTATTTAATGGGAACATTCATTATACTACCGGAGGTGGTTCTGGCCTTGACTTTACTTGTGCAGACCTTGGCGAGAACATTGTAGAGGTTACAGTTACAGATGACAG
>Ga0209344_10000618_pt1 | contig 57517 bp, 50 predicted proteins | sample Cruoilmetagenom6_FD_187293 | JGI IMG/M metagenome (GOLD analysis project Ga0209344, IMG submission 187293) | Oil polluted marine microbial communities from Coal Oil Point, Santa Barbara, California, USA - Santa Barbara Oil Seep Sample 6 (SPAdes)... | ecosystem: Environmental > Aquatic > Marine... | reverse complement strand
GTTTAACTGCGGTATCGGTATGATCGCAATTTGTGATCCAGATAACGTGGCAGAAATAGAAGCTGCTTTCAGCAGTGAAGGTGTTGATCCTATTCGCATAGGCAAAATTGTTTCGGGCGATGGTGTCGCTTATACTGGCAACCTATGACAAAACGCGTTGCCATTTTAATCTCTGGCGGCGGCTCCAATATGGTATCGCTGGTTGATGCGATGCAGAGTGGCAAAATAGATGCCAAACCTGTATTGGTTCTATCGAATAACGCAGATGCAGGCGGTATTGCCAAAGCCCGTGACAAAGGGGTTGCAACAGAAGTTGTGGACCACCGTCCCTATAATGGTGATCGCGTGGCCTTTGAAATCGCCTTGCATGACACAATTACGAAATATAACCCCGACATACTATGCCTTGCAGGTTTCATGCGTGTCCTGACCGCCGGTTTTATAAAAAAGTGGGAAGGGAAAATGTTGAATATACACCCATCTTTACTGCCTAAATATACAGGGTTACACACCCACCAACGCGCTATTGATGCAAGCGACAGCAAAGCGGGTTGCTCCGTTCATATAGTAACGGCAAAACTGGATGATGGTCCTTTGTTGGGCCAAGCCGAAGTGCCAATTTCAACCGGTGATACGGCTGAAACACTGGCCGCACGTGTATTAATAGAAGAACACAAACTTTATCCGGCAGCATTAGAAGCTTTCGTCGATAAATACTGATCTTATGTCATCCCAAATAGAACAAGGGCGCTACAAGAAATGTAGCGCCCTCTTTTCTTAATCGTTTTAAGTATCATCACGCGAAGCGTAAAATACTTATCCAACCAGCTCTAAGCCTGAAAAGAAAAATGCGATTTCTTCGGCTGCGGTTTCAGGCGCGTCTGAGCCGTGAACCGAGTTTTCACCCAGTGACAAAGCGAACTCTTTGCGAATTGTGCCAGCATCGGCGTCAGCCGGGTTTGTTGCACCCATAATTTCGCGGTTGCGCAGAATGGCGTTTTCGCCTTCCAGAACTTGCACAACAATCGGTTCGGAAATCATGAATTCGCACAATTCGCCAAAGAACGGACGTTCAGCATGCACACCATAAAATGTTTGAGCTTGTGACAGTGTCAACTGGATGCGTTTTTGAGCGATAACGCGCAAACCGCCCTCTTCCAATTTGGCTACGATCGCACCGACTAGGTTGCGTTTGGTTGCATCTGGTTTCACGATTGAAAATGTACGTTCTAGGGCCATGTATGATTTCCTTTAAGGGATTGAATTTCTGGGTCGCACTAACACATGCTTTCCAGCTTGAAAAGCCTAGAACGTTTCATGCTTGTTTGATCTTCAAGCAAATATGAAACGCTGCACAATCCATAAACCGTTGGCAGCGTTTCTGATTAAAACAGCAATAAATGAAGACAGAAACGCTTTATGTTGACAGTTCCCCTTCTCTATAGCAAAGCACCCCCATGATACGTATTGATGACATCTCTTATTCCATTCAGGGCCGCCAACTACTGGCTGGCGCATCCGCCACCATTCCCACCGGTCACAAGGTTGGTATTGTCGGACGTAATGGCACTGGCAAAACCACGCTGTTTCATCTGATTACCGGAAAATTATTACTTGACGGTGGTGCAATCTCTACAAGTAAAGGTCTGCGTGTAGGTGGTGTAAGCCAAGAAGTACCATCAAATGAAGTCAGCCTGCTGGACACAGTTCTGGCGGCAGATGTGGAACGCGCGTCCCTTATGAAAGAGGCAGAATCGGCAACTGATCCACACCGTATTGGTGAAATTTATGAACGGTTAACCGCTATTGACGCTTATTCCGGCGAAGCACGTGCCGCAAGTATCCTCAACGGGCTTGGATTTGACCGCGAAGCACAATTGCGCGCCTGTTCCGAGTTTTCAGGCGGTTGGCGTATGCGGGTGGCATTGGCAGGGGTTTTGTTTTCGCAACCTGAGATCCTGATGTTGGATGAGCCGACAAACTATCTCGATTTGGAAGGTACGATTTGGCTTGAAAATTATCTGGCAAAATATCCACATACGATATTGATTATTTCACATGACCGGACGTTGCTGAATAAATCCGTAAACTCAATTTTGCACCTATATGATCAGAAACTGACCTTTTATCAGGGTAATTACGATACGTTTGACAATGTGCGCCGCTCAAAATTGGCCGAACAAGCCTCAATGGCAAAAAAACAAGATGCTGCTCGTGATCATTTACAGGCTTTTGTAGATCGGTTTCGGGCAAAAGCATCAAAGGCAAAGCAGGCGCAATCACGTCTTAAAATGCTGGAACGGATGCAACCGATTGCGTCTTCGGTGGAAAATGCCGTGGCGGCGTTCAATTTTCCCGAACCGACAGAGTTATCTCCACCTATCCTGCGCCTTGACGGTGTGGATGTGGGCTATGATGGTACCGCGATTTTACGTGATCTGAACCTGCGCATTGACCAAAGTGACCGCATTGCATTACTTGGGGCAAATGGTCAGGGTAAATCTACCCTTTCCAAACTGTTAGCCGACAAACTTCATCCAATGGACGGTAATCTTATCCGTTCTTCCAAACTGAAAATAGGCTATTTCGCCCAACATCAGGTGGATGAACTCTATCTGGATGAAACCCCGTTGCAGCATATTCAACGTGAACGCCCACAAGAAGGTCAGGCGCGATTACGCGGACGCCTTGCGGCAGGTGGTGTCGGAAAAGAGCAGGTTGATACCATGGTTGGCAAGTTGTCGGGTGGGCAAAAAGCGCGATTATCGTTGTTATTGGCGACACTGGACGCACCGCATTTGGTAATCTTGGATGAGCCGACAAACCACTTGGATATTGAAAGCCGTGAAGCGCTGGCTTTGGCTTTAGGTGAATATCAGGGCGCCGTCATTTTGGTCAGTCACGACCCGCATTTGATAAACGCAATTGCTGATCAGCTTTGGCTGGTCAAAGATGGTACTGTGAAACCTTATAATGATGATCTGGAAGCCTATAAAACCATGCTTTTATCAGAGCGCGGTGGTGGCGGTGCAGCCAGTGAGGCCAAGAAAAAGGCCAAAGGGCCAAAGCAAAAACGTCTATCCAACTCTGAACGGCGTAAACTGACGCAACCATTACAAGAAGATGTTACCAAATGCGAAGAGCGCGTTGAAAAGCTGGAAGCGATGAAGAAAAAACTCGCGGAACGCATGGCTGATCCCACATTTTACTCAACAGAAAACACAGCTAAAATCGAAGAATTGACCAAAAAACACGGTGAAATCTTGCAAGCGATGGATAAAGCTGAAACTCTCTGGGAACAAGCAAGTTTGGCTTTGGATGCGGCAAAACGACGATGATGGAATTCTATATAACTGCCTTTGTAACGATATTTCTGGTGATTGATCCAGCTGGCCTGTTACCTATGTTCATTTCTTTGACACACACGCGAGGATCTGCGCGCTTCAGCATTGCCTTGCGCGCCTGTTTGATAGGTATCTGCATACTGGCAATTTTTGGGCTTATCGGGGCAAGATTACTTGATTTTATCGGCATCGGAATGCCTGCATTTCGCATATCTGGCGGATTATTGTTGTTTTTAATCGCAGTAGAGATGTTATTCAACAAGCGTGGACAACGGCGTGAGCAGCAAAACGAAGATAAAAGCATGGACGACCCATCAGTGTTCCCGCTTGCAACGCCTCTTATTGCGGGTCCAGGGGCAATGACATCAATGATCCTTCTGACCAGCACTATGAATGGTGATAAAAGTACGACCCTGATCGTAATGGCTGCGATGATCAGTGTAGTTTTTGTAGTATTTCTGGTTTTTCTTTCGGGCGGTGCGGTTGAACGTCTTATAGGCAAGGTCGGTATTAATGTTGTTACCCGCTTGATGGGGATGTTATTGGCCGCGCTATCAGTACAATTTGTAGTCGACGGATTAATAGGTTTGGGTGTTATTGCATGAGTGGCGACGACAAAGCCTATCTTTTTTATATGGCCACTTTGTTGACTTTTATAGCTGGAAGTTTTCTGTATTCTCAGCGCGGTAAGTTTAGCCAAACATTACAACAAGCCATGATTTGGGGACTGATCTTTGTGGGGACTATCACCGCATATGGTTTTAGTGATGTCTTTCAAAAACAGATTTTTCCTTCCACCGCTGTGCAAAACGGTGCCGGCTCTGTGACTTTATCGCGCGCTAATGACGGGCATTTTTATGCCAACCTGAAAATTAACGACCGTTTTGTGGAATTTGTCATCGACACAGGCGCGTCAGCAATTGTCCTGACAAAAGATGATGCACAACGTGTTGGTATTGATACAGATAGTTTGAATTATCTAGGACTAGCCGAGACTGCAAACGGAACAGTCAGCACTGCATATGCCCGTCTTGGTTCGGTCGCGTTAGGCGATATTATTGATTATAATCTGCCGGCATCGGTAAATGGCGGCGAATTGTTTGGGTCATTATTGGGAATGGATTACTTGAATTTATTTTCCGAGTTTAGGATTAATGGCGATACGCTAACCCTGACACGCTAATTTTTTTCCGCTTTCATTTCCCAACGCCCCGATGCCTGGCTCCAGTATTTGGCGCGTATGCCCGCATCCGTCAATTTTTTCCAATCTGTGCGAGCATCATCCACAGCCATCTGATCATTCCCGTTAAAAATCAGACTGACACGTTCATAACCGGCAACTTCTTCTGCTGTTGTCTTAGAGCCATGCACCAATATCAGGGCTTTTGCATCGTTCAGGTTATCCCTGCCCATAGTTAACAAGATAGGCTGGTCTACATCATGCGTACCGCCATTGATACCATGCGGTAAAAACAGTGTGTTGTTACCGCCCCATAATTGAGCATCAAGCCGATCTAACTGAACTTGATCAACAGAACGTAGCAAAACACGCCAATTATTTTGTAATGTACGATCCAATATCTGGGGCAGCATTTGCCCCAGTGATGAGTTTGTTAAATGGTAAAAGAAAACTTCAGACATTATTCCGGTTCATAGTTATCTGCAATTAACCGGTCCAAAGCACGCACACCCCAACCGGTGGCACCTTTGGGCGCAAGTTCAGTTTCAGATTGAAGCAATGCAACACCGGCGATATCCAAATGTATCCATGGCATGTCTTCTTTTATAAACCGTTTCAGGAATTGTGCGGCCGTTATGGAACCCGCAGGTCGACCACCAGTATTCTTCATGTCAGCAACACGACTATCGATCAGTTTGTCATAAGCTTTGCCAAGTGGCATGCGCCAAGCACCTTCACGTTCATTTGTGGCCGCCTTTATAAATTTACGCGCTAATTCTTCATTGTTTGAAAATACACCTGCATTCTCATGCCCCAAACCGATAATAATAGCACCGGTTAAGGTCGCAAGGTTAATCACGCCTGTGGGTTTATAGGTTTCTTGTGCGTACCAAAGTACATCAGCCAGAACCAAGCGGCCCTCTGCATCTGTGTTTATCACTTCAATTGTGTCACCTTTCATGGATTTCACAACGTCGCCCGGTCTTTGGGCCGCTCCATCGGGCATATTTTCCACAAGACCTACAAGCCCAACGACATTGGCCTTGGCTTTTCGCAATGCCAGTGTTTTCATGACACCGGCCACAACACCTGCCCCGCCCATATCCATCGTCATCTCTTCCATGCCACCCGCAGGTTTGATGGAAATACCACCGGTATCAAAAACAACACCTTTACCTACAAGCGCAAAAGGTTGCTCATCACCACCGCCGTTCCACTCCATGATCACAACTTTTGTCGGAGTTCTTGAACCTAGTCCGACCCCCAACAAAGCGTGCATGCCAAGTTTTTCCAAATCCTTTTCCTCAAGAACTTTAACCTTCAGGCCCGTATCCTTTAAAGCTTCAAGACGGTTGGCAAACTCTGTAGTTGTTAAAATATTTGCCGGTTCATTCACCAGATCTCGTGTGAAAAACACGCCTTCGGTTATTGCCGCTTTTGACGTGTAATCCTGTGCTACCTCATCGGCCTGGTTTACCATTACAGTAAGTGTACCGAGCATTGGTGCATCCGTTGTTTTATGGTCGTGGAAACTGTATTGACGTAAAGCGCAACCAAAGGCTATTTCAGACGCCCGTTTTCCGGCACCAGCCAAGATCAATATATTCGAACCAGCTGCTACTTTACCCAAATTGGCACCCGCAAGTCGAGCATCATCCACAGTGACACGTTTTGGCATTTTCACGACCATAACATCGGTTGCAACCATACCTGCAGGCACTGACATCACATGACATGCGGCATTTGGCATATCTGCAAACAGTTTGCTTTCAGCAAGTCGTGTCAGGCTACGTTTCATCAGTTTATTCACCCTGCGGGCACCCAAACCAATATGACCCGTTGGCGACATAAAGACTGCAACTTTTCCATTAAATTCGGCGATATCGTCAAGATTTGTTTCAATGAATGTTGGCATGACGGGGGTATTCATATGCTGCTCCTAAAGTAACGGTTTATTTATTTTCATAAGACCTAACGCGAAACTATAGGTTTGACCATAAGGGACTGTTGTCGTCAGCAAAGTTCCTGTAAAGGTAGAATAATTTTATACAGAATTAAGGACATGACCGCGTGAAACTTGTTGATCGTTATATAGTACGACAGCTGGCATATCCGTTTCTGTTTTTTTTATTCGTATTTGGTGGCATCTTATGGCTAAATCAGGCTCTTCGGATCGTTGATATCGTAATTGAAAGCGGCCAACCTGGTATGGTTTTTGTAGAACTCAGCATCTACCTATTACCGCGCGTTCTGGAAAGCGTGTTTGCCGTTGCGGCATTTGCAGCGTCATTGTTTTTAACGAACCGACTTTACGCAGAATCAGAATATGCAGCTCTAACAGCCGCAGGTATAACACCGGTACAATTCACCCGCCCATTTATGATATTCGGCGTTATCCTTTTTGCTATGGTTTTGGCCCTGACTAATTTTATAACACCTATCAGTAATAATGAATTTGAGAAGCGCCAGTATGAAATTCGCCAAGAATATCTGTCACAACTTATAAAAGTAGGTGAATTTATCATGCCTAAAAAAGGTGTGACATTTTACTTTGGCAATCTACAAGACGATGGCCTTCTGGAAGATATTCTGATCCGAGAGATAAAAGATAACAATAAGCAAATCGTCCATACAGCCCCCACTGGCCGTCTGATTACGAATGCTGAAGACACAAAATTAGTGCTGATTAATGGAACTTTGCAACAATACAACACAGAAACACAACTGTTGAATGTTGTTCAATTTGACAGTTTTTCATACGATTTAACCCAGTTTTCCAAGGATATAGGCCCAAGGCGTTCCAGTTCAAAAACGACAATAACGCCACGGTTACCTTGGTCCATATCTAAAGCAGAAAACACGGACAAGCCCAAAGCAATTGAAGCGCAATCACGCGTGGTCAAATCGTTATTTTCACTTTTGATGCCTATTTTGGGTGCAGCAATTTTGTTTTCAGGCAGTTTTAGCCGCACCGGTTTTTACTATCGCATAGTTTTTGCTGTGTTATTATTAATTGGATTGAATGCGATGCGTGGCGCCACGCAAAGCTTTGTATTAAAATCGCCATCTATGGGATTCATGCTTTATGCGCCCGTTGCCATCTCACTTGTGATTACTCTAATTTTGATATTCATTACCGTAAAAGGTTGGAATGGTAGCACATTGACGAAAATACTATCAAAAAGGCACGTGAGCGCATGATCCTTTATTGGTATTTTACACATAAATTCATGTCGTCATTTATTCGGGTGTTTTTAATAATCGGATTGCTGATATTCTTTGTTGATACAATGGAAAATATCAGATCTCTTTCCTCCTCAAACATCACTTTGGTAAAGGCAATAGCACTAGCAAGCACACGCTCACCATCATTCATACGCGAAGCTATGCCAATCATCGTGATGCTTGCCGGCCTGATATTTTGCGTCAGCCTGGCTCGAACGAATGAATTCGTTATATCACGTGCCGCAGGTGTCTCATCGCTGAAAGCATTAGGCTTTCCCATCCTAACTGCATTCCTGATCGGTTTGGTTTCTATCCTGTTTTTAAATCCATTGGTGGCTACGTTTTCAACCTATTACGATAGTCTTAAAAACAATTATCTGGGGCGCCCGGATAAAACAGTTACCGTAAATGAAAACGGCTTTTGGATGCGCCAAAAAACAGAAATCGGATATATTGTTATCACTGCTGATAAAGCCACACAAAATGGGAACAGTTTACGCGATGTAACAATGATCGAGTTCGATCAAAACAACAAAGCAGTAAATCGTATTGAGGCTTCAACAGCTACATTAGCTAATGATGAATGGGTCCTAATCCGTACCAAAAAATGGGACTTGTCTGCTTCCGAAGACAACCCCGAAGCCAGCTCTGTTAAAAAGTCCATAATCCGGGTCCCGACAACTATCACGAGCGAACAGATTCTAGAAGGTTATCCTAAACCTGAGACCGTTGTGATATGGGATCTGCCAAAATTCATAAAAGCTATGGATGATGCCGGATTTTCATCACGTCGACACCGCGTACATTTTCAAATGGAATTAGCCAGGCCTATTCTTTTTGCGGCGATGCTGATCATCGGAGCTGTCTTTACATTAAAGAACGCACGATTGGGTAATTTAGGTATTTCGGTTTTAATGGCGCTTCTATGTGGCTTTTCTCTACATTTCTTTCAAAACCTTGCTAAAACTCTTGGGGAGGCGGGAGAGATTCCCATATTTTTTGCCGCATGGGCACCCCCTTTAGCTGCTTTATTAACAGCATTGGCGTTGTTCTTGCATCTAGAGGATGGATAAGGCGTAATGGTCTTGAAATATCTATCAAGAGTTTTGCTGGCATGCGTGTTTGCCACTATTTGCGTATCCGGTGCATCTGCGCAATCTCAACCCCCACCACAATCAAAAGAACCAATTGGTCTATTGGCAGACAGTATTGATTATAATGATAAATCTAAAGTGCTGATTGCAAAAGGCAACGTTCGCATCGTTTCCAGTGGCCAGATATTAACTGCTAATAAAGTTACATTTAACCAAGCAACCGGCAGATTAACAATACCGGGTGGATTTACCATCACGAATAGCGATGGCAGCACAGTAAAAGGTACAGATGCCGATATATCATCTGACCTATCCAGAGCTGTGATCAGGGGTGCACACATACTGATTGAAAAACAGTTTCAAATGGCTGCAGATAAAATAGAATATAAAGATAAGCGTTTCAAAGTGCTTGATCGTGTCGTTGCAAGTACCTGTTATGTTGGCAATTCTGACAATGGGTATTGTAAGTTAAAGCCAACACCTTTTTGGCAAATTCGCTCTAAACGCGTCATTCACGATGAGCTTGAAAAACAGCTTTATTTCGAAAATGCACGCATGGAGTTATTTGGCGTTCCAATATTATATGCACCATATTTACGCCTTCCAGATCCGACTGTAGATCGTGCATCAGGCTTTTTGGTTCCAACATTCTTTACGTCTCAAACTTTAAAATTCGGAACAAAAGTTCCATATTTCATTGCCATAGATGATCATTCCGATGCAACCGTTACTGCTTTCGCTTCGACAGTTGGTAGCTTTGTTGTTGAAGGTCAATATCGACGCCAAACAACGAAGGGCCAATATGAATTAAACGGCGCTCTATTGTTAATAGATGGGGTAGACGATGATCCCTTTAGGTCATCATTGAAAGGTAACGGTGCATTTAACCTAAAAAATGATTACTCGTGGGGTTTTGAGGTCGATGTTGCATCAGACAAAACATTTCGTGCAGATTACGGTTATGAAGATGATGACAATCTTTCTGCACAAGACAGGCTGTTTAATGAAGTTTATCTAGAGCGAAACCGCAAAAATAGCTTTTTAAAAGCCAGCGCTTCAATCTTTCAAAGTTTACGCACAAATGAAATTGACGCACAAATCCCACTGGTTTTCCCGGATGTTTATTATCGGGATATTCAAGAAGCACCTTTGATTGGCGGAAAACTGGGCTTTACTGCTAATACTACAACCCTTTTGCGTAGCGGTAATGACAGATACACGCGTTTGGGTGCAAAGGCAGATTGGCAACGCGAATGGTCATTGAACAATGGTTTATTAGTTGGGGCACGCGGCGAATTAGATGCGGAATATTATTCATTAAGCGATAATTACAGCGGATTTAATGGAACGGCTGCAAATCGCATAACGCCCACACTTTCCGCTGATTTAAGATTGCCATTAGCAAAAACTATTGGGACTGCAACTCATATCATAGAACCTATCGTGCAAGTTATATGGAACGAAGACAGCAAAACTTCTACACCTAATGAGGACAGCATTCAGGTAGAGTTTGAAGAAAGTAATTTATTTTCAACAAATCGTTTCCCTGGCTTTGATAGGCAAGAACTTGGTTTGCGGGCAAATGTCGGTGTTAATTACACACGCTACGATCCATCGGGTTGGAATTTGGGTGCTACCGTAGGACGGGTTTTTCGCGAAAAAGATTTAAAGCAGTTTACCGATGCAACAGGTTTATCTGGCAAGAACTCAGAATGGGTTAGTGCAGTTAGAATAAGTTTTCCTAATTCCTTTGAACTGGCCAATAGTGTGTTGTTTGATAGTGATTTTAATATATCAAAAAATGAAACAAGCCTGAAATTTATCTATAAAAGAATAGAGGTTGAAGCTACATATATACGGTTAGAAGAGGATGTAATTGCAGGTGCGAGCGACCCACGTTCGGAAGTGGCGTTAGAATTAATTTTTACAAAAGACGAAAATTGGGCATACTTGGCCGAATGGCGGCATGACTTTATCTCTGGTGATGCAACTGATGGTGAATTTGGTGTAAAATACGAAAATGAATGTATAGAAATTGATCTTTACCTCTCGCTTCAATTTGTAGCCTCTGGTAATGTTGAGCCATCAAATGAATTGGGGCTTCGCGTCTCTATGGCAGGAATAGGCAATCAGGCGCGCGCCCATAGGCGTAAAAATAGCTGTGTGTTCTAGTATAATAGGTGAACAATGAATAAATTTACTGTTTTCGCATGTGGATTGTCGATCGGTTTATCGATAGCGTTTTCAACCTATGCGGCTGGCAAATATTCCCCTGCTTATCAGGTCAATGATAGCATTATAACTAATTATGAAATACAACAGCGGATCAAAATGCTCAAATCATTTGGAACCGCCGGAGATTTACGCGGACTTGCTGTAGAGCAGCTAATTGAAGATAGATTAAGACTTCAAGCTGCAAAAAAGGCTGGCATCACTACATCCGAAGATGAAGTATTTAATGGTATGGTGGAATTTGCAGCACGTGGTGATTTCAGTATTGAGCAATTAAATGAGTATTTTGACGAGCGCGACGTTGATCAGGAAACCTTTCGGGACTTTGTTAAAGCGGGTATATTATGGCGCAGTGTAATAGGATCTCAGTTTGCATCAAAAGTGAATGTGACTGATGAAGAGGTCGATGCACGTTTAGACGTCAGCTCGGTTAATTTCCCAAAAACAGTAAATATTGCCGAAATTGTCATGCCTATTGAGGAACGTGGAGCGGTTCAAACCCGTGCACTTGCTGATAGATTAACCCAAACAATAAAAAGCACGGAACAATTTTCTACAGCTGCAAAAAAGTTTTCCAAATCCAATAGCTCTGCACGCGGGGGATCGATGGGATGGATCCCAATGGGAAACCTTCCCGATCAAATTTCCGGAGCTATCGCAGCATTGGAACCCGGCCAGATGACAGCACCCATACTATTGGGAGATGCCATCGCACTATATCAGTTGCGCAGTGTTCGAGAGGCCAAATCTGCAAGCGAACAGGTTATCTCGGTTACCTATATCACCGTTGCCATGCCAACCTCAAAATCTGGCAAGAACAGCCAAACTTCAGCGGCGATAAAATTGATAAACTCAGTTGATACCTGCCTTGACTTGCAGGCTAAAACTTCAAAATTCGGCGAGAATGCAGTCAACCGCCAATCACTTCCTGCTGCACAAATTCCACCACGAATTGGCGCTGAGATTGCTAAGCTTGATCCAAATGAAGCCCTTTATTATACCGCCGAAAATGGCGCAATTAATGTCATAATGCTGTGTAATCGCGCTAAAGATTTGCCAGAAGGTGCGCGCGACCAAATTCGCAATGCGTTATTTGGTCAACGTATTGGCAGTTTTGGTGATGGGTACTTGCAAGAATTACGCGGTGACGCCACCATTATTGCAAAATGACCAAACCAATTGCATTAACATCGGGTGACCCCTGTGGTGTTGGGCTGGAAATTTCAGGGCATGCTTGGCGCAACCTAAGAGAAGATGTTCCGTTTTTTTTGATTGCTGATCATGGTCATGTCGTAAATGCCACCGATGTACCAACTAAAGTTATAAAAAATCCAGCAGAGGCTCTGGGTGTGTTCAAGCATGCTTTACCAATTTTACATCTGCCATTTGTTGCAGCACCTGATATCGGGTCGGAACAACCACAGAATGCAGTCTCTATTATTAAATCGATAGAATTAGCGGTAGATTTTGTATTATCCGGCCAGGCAAGTGCACTATGCACCAATCCGATAAACAAAAAAGTATTAAAGGATGGTGCCGCCTTTCCTTACCCCGGTCACACCGAATTTCTTGCCCATCTTGGTGGAGTGAAAACATCCGTAATGATGCTCACTTCACCCGAGTTGCGCACAGTCCCCGTGACGATCCATATTGCATTATCTCACGTTAAAGATGCCCTTACAGACGCCTTAATCGAACAAACAATAACAATTGCACATCAAGCTTTGAAACGCGATTTTGGGATAGTTGATCCAACAATCGCGGTTGCAGGTCTGAACCCACACGCAGGCGAAGGCGGGGCGATGGGAACCGAAGAGATCGACCGCATTATACCGCTATTGGATAAGATGCGTACACAAGGCATAAAATTGCTTGGCCCATTACCTGCAGATACAATGTTTCATCCTGCGGCACGTGCAAAATATGATGTGGCAGTATGCATGTATCATGATCAGGCGTTGATCCCTCTGAAAACACTTAACTTTTCGGCGGGTGTCAACACGACACTTGGCCTACCTTTTATTCGAACATCCCCTGATCACGGCACAGCTTTTGATATTGCGGGTAAAGGTGTGGCCGATGCCACCAGCCTGATAGAAGCAATAAAACAAGCCCGAGATATGGCGCGGAAAAGAGCGCAGTATGACCTTATCTGCTGATGGATTGCCGCCCCTGCGCGAGGTTATTGCAACGCATGAATTGCGGGCTCAGAAATCATTGGGCCAAAATTTTCTGCTGGACTTGAATCTAACTGGTAAAATTGCCCGACAAGCAGGCGACTTGTCCAACTGCGACGTACTAGAGATCGGCCCGGGACCTGGGGGGCTTACGCGTGCGTTACTTTCTGAAGGCGCGCGCCGTGTAGTTGCTATTGAACGCGACCAACGTTGCCTACCCGCATTGGCCCAAATATCAGATCATTACGACGGACGGTTAAATGTTATATCAGGTGATGCACTTACATTTAATCCAGGTGAACATTTAAACCGCCCAATTAAAATCGTTGCAAATCTGCCCTATAACATTGGCACTGAATTACTGGTTCGTTGGCTTACCCCAAAAACTTGGCCACCTTATTGGGACAGCCTGACATTGATGTTCCAACGCGAAGTTGCGCAACGCATAGTCGCTAAACCGGGTAGCAAAGCGTATGGGCGTCTATCAATTCTTGCCGGTTGGCGCAGTGATGCAAAAATAGTAATGGATCTGCCACCACAAGCTTTTACGCCTGCACCAAAAGTTTCGTCTGCAGTAGTGCATATTACAAAGTGCGATAAACCGAAATATGAGTGTGATGCCAAAGTGTTAGAGCGCGTAGTTGCCGCAGCTTTCGGACAACGCCGTAAAATGTTGCGCGCCAGTTTGAAATCTTTGGCTCCCGACATAGAAGACCGCCTACGGTCTGTTGGCATTCCACCTACAGAGCGTGCGGAACAACTGACAATTCAGCAATTTTGTGAACTTAGCAAACAATTTACCTGATTGTTTATTCGGCTGCGGTTTCCGGTTTGGTTGTATCGGCTGGTTTTTCAGCTTCCGGTGCTGCAAGTTCTACTTTCGGCTCAGTTTTTTCTGCCTTAACAGGTTTATCAGCTCTGGTTGGCTTTTTAGCTTTAGCAGGTACTGGTTTGCTTTCAGGTGTTTCTACTAAATTAGCATTTCCTGATTGGGCCGGAAACAATTCTGATGTTTCACCCGCAATATCAGGTTGTGTATCACCGGTATCAACAGCGGGTTGTTGGTTCTGCGGTTTATTTTGTTGTTGTTTTTGTTGCTGTTGTAAGCGTTGTGCTTCTTGTGCTTCACGGCGTTCATTTATTTCATTTTGCGCTTCACTTAATAAACGAGAATAATGTTCTGAATGCTGTAAGAAGTTTTCTGCATTTATACGATCGCCCGCTAATGTTGCATCTTGGGCAAGTGATTGATATTTATCAACTATTTGTTGTGGAGTGCCACGCACTTTGCCCTCGGGTCCATTGCTGTCGAATACTCTGTTAACAATATTTGCAGAGTTACTACGTCTATTGCTATTACTGTTATTGTTGCGATTGCGAGGGCGCGATTTGTTTGAAGATCTCATATGATCTGGATACCTTGTCTGGTGTATTTGAATTTTGCGCCAAAAGGCGTAGTCCCGAGTTAGTTAATGGGGTTTTACAGATGAGATTTAATCAATCATCCGAATGCAGTAATTATATCCAACTGGAATACCTATACAAGTCTTAAACAGTGTTTAGTGTAGATTTTATGCGTAAATATGTAATTTTATGTCATTTTTGCAGCTTCGCATACAATAACACGGTCTTTTCCCGCTAAATCCTGTCTGCAATAGCCATTTATATAACCAGCATCATTGAATATTTCCAAAACATCTTTGGATTGATCCCAACCGATTTCCAAAAAAATACGGCCCTGTGGGGTTAAATATTTCATAGCATCAGCAGCTATTGCACGATAAGCATTCAACCCGTCGCCTTCGGGTGTTAACGCTATACGCGGTTCCCAGTCACGCACTTCAGGGGCAATCTGTTCCATAGCTTCCGCGCTAATATATGGCGGATTGCTGACTATTATATCATACTTCCCGGTCACATTTGAAAACCAGTTGGATTGCTTTAATTCTACACGGTTTGAAACACCAAGCGCAGTGGCGTTAGCTTTAGCCACCTGTAATGCTTGCAATGACTGGTCAACACCCTGTCCCCGTGCATCTGGATGCTCTGCCAGTAAAGTAAGTAATATACATCCGGTTCCGGTTCCTAAATCAAGGATACTCAAAGGTGTGTCACCCTTCAGCACCTCCTCAATCACTGTTTCCGTGTCAGGTCTGGGATCAAGTACATCAGGGGTTACAACAAAATCCCTGCCCCAAAATTCACGCACCCCGATAATTTGCGATACAGGTTGACGTTTTTTACGTTGCCCAATGGCAGCTTTAAAACATGTTATTTGATCGGATGTTGCCTGATCTTGTAATTTCGCCCCCAATAACCCGCGATCAACATCCATAACATACGCCAACAGCACACGTACATCCGTAGCCGTATTATCCTGAAGTAGCGGTTTTAACTGTCCCATCCCCCATTTCAACAGCTGTTCTACAGTCTGCGTCACGGATTAAGCTCTGCCAATTTACGAGCCTGATCATCAGCAATAAGCGCATCAATAGTCTCATCCAAATCGCCCTGCATCACCTGATCCAGTTTGTATAGTGTCAGGTTTATGCGGTGATCTGTCATACGCCCTTGTGGAAAATTATAGGTACGGATCCGTTCAGAGCGATCACCGGAGCCCACCTGCCCTTTTCGGCTGGCAGACCGTTCATCATCAGCTTTTTGCCGTTTCAGATCATAAAGTCGCGTACGCAAGGTTTGAAGGGCAATCTCGCGGTTACGGTGTTGGGATTTCTCTGCTGACACAACCATGATACCCGTTGGTATGTGTACAATCCGAACCGCACTGTCGGTTGTGTTAACATGCTGTCCACCCGATCCGGATGCACGCATGGTATCAATGCGCAAGTCGGTTGCAGGCAAATCTATATCAACCTCTTCAGCCTCAGGTAAAACCGCAACGGTGGCAGCAGACGTATGTACGCGCCCGCCACTTTCGGTACTTGGAACGCGTTGCACACGGTGAACCCCGGATTCGAACTTCAGTCTGGCAAAAACACCCTTACCTTTGACGTTTGCAATAACTTCGCGATAACCACCAAGCTCGGTTTCAGACGCATCGATAATCTCGATTTTCCAACCTGTATTATCGCAATAGCGCTGGTACATACGTAACAAATCACCGGCAAACAAAGCTGCCTCATCGCCTCCGGTTCCCGCACGTATCTCTAAAATCGCAGACCTTTCATCGGCCTCATCTTTGGGCAGAAGCGATAGTTGCAAGTCATGCTCTGTTTTGGGTAGTGCAGCCTTTAAATCCGGCAACTCCTCTTGTGCCAACTCTTTCATATCGGGGTCGTTCAGCAAATCTTCCGCATCGGTTATTTCAGCGATAAGGCGTTGATATTTTGTTATTTTGTCAACTACTGGCTTTAGATCTGAATATTCTTTGGACAGCTGGGCAAAATCATCGCCAACACTCCCATCAGCCATCTTTGCTTCTAGAAATTCGAAGCGTGCTGTAATCTGGATAAGTTTATCTTCTGGTATCATGGGGCAGACATTGCGTGTTGTTCGGCCTTGGTCAATAGCATGCATGACATTTTTGTTAAATTATGATATCATAGTACCTATGAAGTTGCTTTATTCGATTATATTCATCTTAACTGCGACAGTAGCATTGGGCGACGAGTACAAAGAGCTCAAAGGACAATGGCCCAACGTGAAATGGCCAGACTGCTATTGCACAGACAAGAACGGCGTCCGCGTCGAGCTGGGTACAACGGTCTGCATGAAAGTAGATCACCGCGATTTCATCGCCCGTTGCGAAATGTCGTTGAACAACCCGATGTGGCGCGAAATCAAACAGGGCTGTCTATCTTCCGGTAACCAACCCTCTGATCAGGCCGACCCATTGCTCGACACGCAATTTATTGACACCTAGATCTGAATGCCCAAAGCGCGAGCGTGATAGGATTTCCAGTTTAGAGCGGCCCTCATCCATCGGGCTGATCTTGAAGGTTATATAATCAGGGTACCCCACTGACATTGAGCGCTGCAAAAAAGTTATCATCAATGTGCTTGGATTACCTGCAATGCGTGCAACACGTGGCTGTGCTTCAATAAGTTCATCTACAAGGGTGGCTAAATCTGGTGCTGCTATATTAAATATAGGGGCCAGATCATCTGTTAAACGGTATTCATTTGGTTTCCCGGTAGAGGCGGCAGTTTCAGGGTCTTGATGCCAAATCGCAGAGTCGCTTGGGGCAAGACGAATATAGGCCATCAGAACAATAACCCCGAAAATCAAAATATAGGGCACCAACATCATATACTTTTTCATTCGGCCGCTTGGTCAGCAGCCGATTTTGCATCCAGCTCTTGCGCGCGGTTTTCAACCAATGCGACTATATGATCGACCATATGCTTGTTACCCAGTTTGTGATCCTGTTTACCCGCCATATAAACCATACCGGACCCAGCCCCGCCGCCGGTAAATCCGACATCCGTCATCAATGCTTCGCCTGGGCCATTCACAACACAGCCGATGATCGACAAAGATATTGGTGTTTTTATATGTCCCAACCGTTTTTCCAGTATCTCTACTGTTTTGATCACATCAAAACCCTGACGGGCGCAGCTTGGACAGGAAATAATATTTACACCGCGATGACGAAGACCCAAAGATTTCAGGATTTCATTACCGACCTTAACCTCTTCCACAGGGTCAGCAGACAAAGATACACGAATGGTATCACCAATGCCCATCCATAAAAGATTGCCCAAACCGATGGCCGATTTAATCGTGCCTGATGTCAGTCCCCCTGCTTCGGTTATACCTAGGTGGATAGGTGCATCAGTGGCATCCGCCAGCCCCTGATAGGCGGCCGCTGCCAGAAATACATCAGAGGCTTTTACGGAAATTTTAAACTCGTGAAAATCATTGTCTTCCAGAATTCGGATATGATCCATACCACTTTCAATCATCGCATCCGGGCATGGTTCTGCGTATTTGTCCAATAGATGCTTCTCGAGTGATCCCGCATTAACCCCAATGCGAATAGAGCATCCGTAATCCTTTGCCGCCTTAATAACCTCTTTTACACGTGCCGGATTTCCGATGTTACCAGGGTTAATGCGTAAACATGCCGCCCCTGCTTCTGCGGCTTCTATTGCGCGTTTATAGTGAAAATGGATGTCGGCAATCAATGGTACGGGGCTTTCGCGTACGATTTCGTGCATAGCCGCAGTTGATGCCTGATCAGGGCATGAGACCCGAACGATATCCGCACCTGCATCGGCACATGCCTGTATTTGGTCGATTGTCGCTTTTGCATCAGTCGTCAATGTATTTGTCATTGTCTGCACAGTAATCGGCGCGTCACCACCTACTGGAACGGGACCAACATGTATCTGACGGCTTTTGCGGCGGTAGATATTACGCCATGGACGGATGTGATTAAGTGTCATGATCTTACCTGATCTATCAAGGATAGTTATCGCCTAGGTATAGTATGAATTTGCAAACGTCAAAACACACGAAAGAAACTTATATGAAAACTATCCCTCTACAGAGGTTCGATCCCTGGTCAGCTATTTTACAATGCGTTAATCGTTTTGCAAATCTTCTAGGATAGCCTCTGCTGTTTGGTCACTTTTGGCATTAAGCGGTGGTGCAAGCGGCTCTGAGAAAAGGTTCACAACTTCACTGTAATTGCCTTCTATATCAGTCTGAACCAGGGATATTTTGCGTGCAATCGCACCTTTCGTCCCAACAGGCCCATAGGTCTTGTTGTCAATCATGAAATAAACCGCACCGGAATTCCCAGCCTTCAGCAACGCGCCTTGTAACCCGGCAGGTAAACGATAACGCTCTCCTGAGTTCAGTATTTTTTCAAACAAAACGCTGCTATCAGGTAATGATATCCGGATCCAAGCAGGACGTGTCGCAACAACATCAATAGTTGGTGGACCTTGTTCCACTGTCGCAACAGGGCTATCGGGTTGGACGTTCACTGGAACAACAAAATCCGGTCTAGGTGCATAGGTTCCAAGAGTTTCGGAATTTATAGTCGAAATCGGACCATCACGTGATATGACGCTTGGCACTTCAAGTTCTTGTGGGCGATACAATTGATCCAGTGATACGGTCAAATTGCTGGGTACACCATTTGATGCAGTTTGGTCCAATATCGGGCTGGTGTCTTCACTGATACCGCCATCGGATAACACTAAGATGTTTGATGCAACACCGGGAACTTCGTTAACAGGTGCGAATTGGACCCGTTGCACTTCTTGCAAAACGTTCCATCCCGCATAACCAAGACCAGACACGAGTGTCATTAGAACAATGAGCGAGCCGATGGCTGAAAATGAAATATTTTGATACCAGCGGTGCGTTGGCAATTTGATAGGTGTCATTTTTGGTGGTTTATTGTTCAAGGGAATAGCACCCTGAGCTTTCGGGATATTTTTGCTTGGTGTTTCACGATGTGCAACAGTGGGTTCTAAACCATTATACCCAGTTTCAATACAAAACATTTCATAGGCATGATCATCATCCAAATTAAGATAACGGGCATAGGATCGAACATAGCCTGCAATAAACCCTTTGGTATCAAAGGCTGATAAATCACCTTCTTCAATCGCTAGGATATATTTTGCGTTTATTTTAAGCTCAGACTGAACATCTTCAATAGATTTACCGGCAGTAGCACGTTCACCGCGCAACATATCGCCCAATGCAATTGGATATGAATCAAATCCTCTTGGACGAAAATCGTCTGTCCGTGTTGTCATCACTTACCTTATGCCTGCGCTCAATTCACTCGAATCGAGAAAGTCACCCTTCCCCGCACTATATATACCACAATAAGTCATATAAGGCACCCCTTTGGGGCAAAACTATGATTAACCCGTTAATTTTGAGCGATTTAACGCGCACTGTCCCCACAACCCATCCAATGCAATTACCAGTTCACGTATCATCGTATCGCTATGTACAGGTGACGGTGTCAAACGGAGCCGCTCGGTTCCGCGCGGAACTGTGGGAAAGTTGATTGGTTGAACATAAATGCCATGATCTTGCATCAACATATCAGACAACATTTTACATTTCACCGGGTCGCCAACATGAATAGGAACAATATGACTGCCGTAGTCAGATACTGGCATTCCCAGTGCTTTAAGTTGTGATTTTAGGTTTTTAGCGTGTTGTTGATGCTTTTCTCGTATTTCAGGGTGTATTTTCAAGTACTCAACAGATGCTTTTGCACCGGCTGCAATTGCAGGTGAGAGTGACGTCGAAAAGATAAAACCCGGAGCATAAGATCTGATAGCATCCGCCAATTTTGCATTGCAGGCAACATAACCACCCATCACACCATAAGCTTTGGCAAAAGTACCGTTGATCATGTCAATGCGCCCAGCCAGATTATCTCGCTCTGTAACACCACCACCACGCGGCCCGTAAAGGCCAACGGCATGGACTTCGTCAATATAAGTTAGGGCATTGAATTCATCTGCAAGATCACAGATTTCTTTGATCATGCCAAAATCACCGTCCATTGAATAAACTGATTCAAATGCGATCAGTTTTGGCACATCACTGGGGGCAGCTTCAAGCAGGCTTCGCAGGTGTACCATATCATTATGGTTAAATATGTGTTTATCACAAAATCCGTGGCGGATACCTTCAATCATAGACGCATGGTTCATCGCATCTGAAAAAATAATCATACCAGGGAACAGTTTCGGTAATACTGATAGTGTTGCCTCGTTTGCGTTATAGGCTGAGGTGAACACCAATGCCGCTTCCTTGCCATGAAGATCAGCAATAGAAGCCTCAAGATCCTTATGAAAAACTGTATTCCCGGAAATGTTACGCGTTCCACCCGAACCCGCTCCTGCATTGTCGATAGCTTCATGCATGGCCTTTAGAACAACAGGGTTTTGCCCCATACCCAAATAATCATTGCCACACCAAACGGTGATTTCACGTTCTTCACCTGATGGCATTGTCCAAATCGCTTTTGGAAAATGTTGATTCACACGGCGTATGTTTTGGAAAACTCTGTAACGACCTTCATCATGAAGATCATTCAATGCGGTGTCTATTTGGGCCTGGTAATCCATATTGGTTTCCTTCACTGCTAGGGAACACTACCGCTTTAAAAATTCATCTGCACCTATCAAAAACGCCGCACTCTAAAATTATGCGACTAATGAGCAAGAACTTGCCATCAGTATATATAACGTATTTGATCGCCCCAATAGCGCTCTAGCCTGTGTAGTGCATGATTTAAATCGCCTAAATCCAGATCTCCAAGAACATCTTTGCCGAGGATGCCATCAGAATGACGCCCAAATAGATCAGAGACAACTGTGCGGATATATTGACCTTTTTCAGATAATCTAACCCTGACTGAACGGCGGTCAATTTCACAGCGTTTGTGTTCCATATATTCCGCTTCAACCAGCTTTTTAAGGTTATATGATACGTTAGAACCCTGATAATAGCCGCGCGACTTTAATTCACCCGCTGTTACTTCATTGTCGCCAATATTAAATAACAGCAATGCCTGAACCGAATTGATATCCAACAGACCCAACCTTTCGAATTCATCCTTGATCACATCCAGCAATAAACGATGCAATCTTTCTACCATTGATAATGTCTCTAAATATGTCCCCAGAAAATTGCTACCCTGCTGGTTCACCGTTTCAACGGTCAGGCTATTATAAACACTCATTTTTTACTCCGCCAATAACTGCTCGGGGCAATTAGTGACGGTAAAGTTCGAACAACTCGTTAAGTTATGTCGTTTTTTTTGATAAAAAATGATCTTTGACCAGTGAAAGCGCGTCTTTTAACTCATTTGGCGTGTCTTCTTGACCGGTTAGCCACACCAAAAGATCCTGGTCTTGCTCATCCATCAGCATTTCATGGGCACCCAATTCAGCATTCGTCAAAGATGACAATTTTTCATCTGCGAAGGTACCAAACAGTATATCCATTTCCTGAATACCCCGACGCCAAGACCTTATGCGTAGTCTTTTTAGTCTGGTTTCGCGATCTTCGGCCATGATTTCACCCCTTTAGCGCTAAATACATGCGCTAGATAAATTCACAAGTCCAGACTTGCACGTCTTATAACCACGCCCTACAAATCAACGGTCAGCTAAAGGAAACCTCATGTCATTTTTGTCAAAAACACTGGACCGCGTGAAACCGTCGCCAACTATTTCCATTTCCACAAAAGCCGCTGAGTTAAAAGCTGCTGGTAAAGATGTGATAGCACTTAGTGCGGGTGAACCGGATTTTGATACGCCCGACAATATCAAAGATGCCGCAAAAGCCGCGATTGATGCGGGTAAAACAAAATATACCGCTCCAGATGGTATTATCGAGTTAAAAAACGCTATTTGCGCCAAAATGAAACGTGACAACAATCTTGATTACCTGCCATCACAAGTATCTGTCGGAACTGGTGGTAAACAGATACTATACAATGCTTTAATGGCTACTCTTAATCCAGATGACGAAGTAATTATCCCAGCCCCGTACTGGGTTTCATATCCTGATATGGTATTCTTGGCAGGTGGGACGCCCGTTATTGCAGAAGCGTCGATGCAAACGGCATATAAACTGACTGCGGATCAACTGGAGGCTGCGATCACGCCAAAAACAAAATGGCTGATTTTCAACTCACCGTCCAATCCGTCTGGCGCAGGTTATTCGCACGCGGAAATGAAGGAACTGACAGATGTTTTACTACGCCACCCGCATGTCTGGGTGATGAGCGATGATATGTACGAACATCTGGCCTATGACGACTTCAAATTCTGCACGCCTGCGGAAGTAGAGCCTAAATTGTATGACCGCACCTTAACCGTGAACGGCGTATCCAAAGCTTATGCAATGACTGGTTGGCGCATTGGTTATGCAGCTGGGCCGGAAAAACTAATCGCCGCCATGCGTAAAATCCAATCACAAAGCACATCTAACCCCAGTTCAATCAGCCAATGGGCCGCTGTAGAGGCTCTGAACGGCCCCCAAGATTATATCGAAATGAGTCGTCCCATTTTTGAAAGTCGCCGCAATCTGGTGGTCAAAATGCTGAATGATGCCAAAGGCATAAACTGCCCGACACCAGAGGGTGCGTTTTATGTTTACCCATCCATTGCAGACTGCATAGGCAAGACAACCCCTTCAGGTGCTACCATAAATACCGATGAAGATTTTGCTACAGAACTTTTGTCTGAACACGGTGTTGCAGTGGTCTTTGGTGCCGCTTTTGGCCTTAGCCCGAATTTCCGCGTCAGCTATGCCACATCGAATGAAGCTTTAATTGACGCCTGCACCCGTATCCAAAACTTCTGCGCTTCGTTGACCTGACACGGAAACGATACTAGATTAAAAGAAAAACAAAGGTTTAGTCGAGATATGAGCACAAAATCAGGTCTGTTCTTTCGGGTTCGGGATAATGGTGCCGCTGTATTTCGAGTTGATACAGAAAATCGCCAACGCCGGTTGGAATTAGTGCAGATCGCAGTCGCGAACATACGTAATGGCAATGTGAAACCCCAAGGCGACCACATCCCGACAGCAGCTGAACGTAATGATATTGACGCATGGATTGTGGAACGGCGCAAATTACTTGCCGCGCGCAAAGTTGATGACATAAAACGCGCGACTGACCATTTAAACGAAACTGCCCAATGGGTACAATCTGATGCAACGGACGCACAAATCAATGAATTTTCAGATGACTTATTAATGGCCATGCATGATTTGCGGTCTGTTCTGGTACGTAAGAAATCTAATATCCTGTTAAAAAAATAAATATTACCTGACAATCATCTAATCGGCATTAAACCTTTAAATTCGCATCATATATTTGACTTCCACCTACATCCCTGCCACTTAAACCATATGTTTGATTATACCCTTCTTCACTGGACAACATTCCTAACCGCTGCGGTTCTATTGAACCTGTCACCCGGTCCCGATATTGCTTTTATGCTTGGGCAAACCATGCGTGGCGGGCATAAATCAGGTTTTGCCGCGATGTTCGGCGTCTGGACAGGTGCGTTTGGTCATGTATTGATGGCCGCCGCCGGCCTTTCGATTATTTTGGCCACTTCGGCAGTTGCGTTTTCGATCGTAAAATGGGCAGGTGCAGCATACCTTATATGGCTTGGCATCACCGCCTTGCGATCTGGTGGTGGTAAATTTATCTCTGAAGATGTGCAAAGCAGCACGCACTTTTACCCGATCTATAAACAGGGTGTGCTTATCGGCCTGTTAAATCCAAAGGTTGCATTATTTTTTCTGGCCTTCTTGCCGCAATTCGTTGTAGCGGGTGCCGGTCCGATCAGTGCGCAATTGTTTTTACACGGATTTCTGATCATCGTGGTTGCCGCGTTTATCGAGCCACCTCTGATCATCGCCGGAGGCAGACTTACGTCAACACTGCGAAACAACAAGCGCATTGGGCTTTGGATGGATCGCACTTTGGGCACAATCTTTATCGCCCTTGGCATTCGACTGGCTTTTGAAAAGCAATAGTCGATAACTTCAAAACTAAAGCCCAAACCGGTCTGCCATACGGTGCCAATTTAATAGCATCGGCATAAACCATGGATTACCCGAATAAAACGCTTTGGTTTGAAATGGAATATCATCGAAAGCTGTATGGCCTTTTTCTTCTTGATCCAACATTTTATATCCAAGTTTTTGACCGAAATATGTAGAGCGCGCCACCCCGGAACCACAATAACCCATGGCAAAATACAGGCCGTTATGCTGACCCAGATGTGGTGCATGATCGAATGTATAGGCTACCAATCCTGACCAGACGTGACTTGTTGCGTTGAATTTCAACTCCGGAAAAATATCCGTCATGGATTGCCGCAACTGTCGTGCGTTCTTAATCGGGTTGTCTACAATGCCGGTTGCCCTACCACCAAACAAAATACGCTTCCCATCAGGAGAAGGCCTATAATATGCAACAATACGGCGACTATCACCATACATACGCGCATTGGGCATCAATTTTAAGATCAGTTCAGATGGCAATTCTTCGGTTGCTATAATTGCGCTTCGCAATGGTAAAATTCGGCGCCTTAGCTCTGGGAATTGCGGGCCGGTATAACCGTTTGTACAAACTGCAACACGTGTTGCATTGGTTTTACCAAGGGCTGTAGTCAGTTGGAAACCCGTTGTGTTTCGAGTTATGTCATCTACTGGTAAATGGGCAAGTATTGTAACACCTGCAGCTCGAACATTTGCAATCAAACCATTGTGAAATTTTGCAGGATGAAGTCCACCATCCTTATCATAAACAACGCCGCCAAAGAACTTGGACGAGCCTGTCTCGCTTGCCTGATCAGCATGTGGAATAACTTTACCGCTCACACCGCATGTTTCGCGCAATGCTTCAAATTGTTTTTCCATTCTATCAAAATGTGCGGGCTTCAATGCGCCCAGAAAACGGCCTTTACGGGTAAAATCCGCATTTATTTTTTCAACGCGCAAAAAATCTTCCAGAAAATCTGTGAAGCCGACACTTTCACGCAGTATCTCATTGGTTTTTTCCTTGCCATATTTAGCAGTGAGCCCGGCAATACCCAGTTTATGAAAACTTGGTCCGACCATACCACCATTTCTTGAACTGGCCCCTTCACCAAGTTGCCCTGCTTCAAAAACCACAACCTTCAATCCTGCCCGGGCCAGAACAAGAGCCGCACTTAAACCGCTAAATCCTGCGCCGACAATTGCAATATCTACTTTTTCAGGTGGCGATACAGGCTTAGTTGTTTCGCGCGGGGCATGTTCCCACCAATATGGATGTGACTTCATTAGGGCATTCCAGTTTTCGTTGATGCGTTATTAAACCATCAAACAAACACCTTTCGATGACAAGCCTTAACCCGATGAATTGCCGTAAATCACCCCAATAGTGTCTGTGCTTGCTGGACGAGGCGATCAAATACTTCCCGGGTTGTACTTTTGCAAACCAAACCAGCACCCTGACCCGCCCATAATGACATAGCATCCGGCCGCCCCGCTTTTGCAGAAGCCGCTCTCAATGGCCCTGTCAGCGTATTCATCAATGGAAAGTCCGGCAGGTCCGTAACCCCGTTCATCTCACGGGAAAAGTCATTAACGATTGTACGTGCATCCCGACCTGAAAAGGCGCGACAATATTGCGTATCATCGCCCGTCGCTTTAATCAGGCTCTTTTTGTGAACATCGCTGATTGCACTTTCCGGCGTAGCTAAAAATGCAGTACCAATTTGCACCCCGGATGCCCCCAAAGCAAATGCAGCGGCGATACCGCGCCCGTCCGCAATGCCGCCCGCTGCAATCACGGGACAATCAACTGCATCAACCACACGAGGTACTAAAGCCATAGTTCCGGTTACTTCGGCGCCATTGCGGGGCAAAAACCAACCATTATGGCCACCCGCTTCATAGCCTTGTGCAATCACTGCATCAGCCCCACGTTCAACCAGCCATTTCGCCTCTGCACTTGATGTGGCGGATGACAAGATAACAATGCCTGCATCTTTTAGTCGTAAAACCAATATCTCATCTGGTAGGCCAAAGTGAAAACTGGCAACTTTTGGTGATGCTTCAAGCACAGCATCACAGATATCCGAATTAAACGGAAAATAACTTTCTACCACGTCCGGGACGACGCCTGCATCAAGCCTACCGAACCACGGTTTCATACGTTCTTGTGCTGCTTTAGCCTTTATGACATCCATTTTCGGGCTTTGGTGGCAAAAGAAATTTAGATTCAATGATCGATTTGACATCGCGTGAGTTTCTACTGCAACCGCCAAAATGCCGTTTATAGTCATCCCGGCGCACCCCAAGGACCCAAGTCCGCCTGCATTACTTGCCTCCGCTGCCATTGCAGGCGTTGCGGCTCCAGCCATCGGTGCCTGTATGATGGGGTGTTCAATATCTAAAAGGTCGCAAAGTCGGGTGTTGGGCCAATATGTCATGGATTTTATCCTATAGTATCGTCAGTACCGTAAAGCGCATTGGCGCGGGTTTCAAATGCTCCGACAATCCTCTGCATCGCTTCGCCAAATACAACACCGATAATGCTTTGCAGTATTTTTGATTTAAATTCAAAATCCACAAAAAAATCAACTTCACAGCCACCCTCACAATCGGCAAAGGACCAGTGATTGTTTAGGTACTTAAATGGCCCGTCCAAATACTCGACATCGATTTTTTGTTCATTTGGCAGCAAAGTCACGCGAGAACCGAATTTTTCACGGAACACTTTGAAAGAAATCACCAACTCAGCATCGACAATTTCCGCATCACCTCTTTGTGAACGTTTTCTAATGCGCGCGGCTGCACACCACGGTAAAAATTGCGGGTATGTACCAACATCGGCAATCAGGTCATACATCTGTTGCGCGGTATAAGGCATTATTCTTTTTTCGGCGTGTATTGGCATCTTAACCTGTTTTTTATGACACATAGTGACCGAAGCCAAAATTCGCAATAAAAAAGCCACCGATAGAAGATGGCTTAAGTATTGATGATTTTACGCGGGTTAGAACTTGTACATCAAGCCTAACCTTGCCTCATTCGTCTCTAAACGTACTGCATAGTTTCCAGCAGGAGCACCGCCCCCAACACCCGCAATGGGCATATTGGCTTTCCCGTGGTAAATATACCTGATCTGTGTAAATACATTAATGTGGTCTGACAGCATATAACTTGCGCCCAAACCGAAGTTAAACGAGAAATTTGTAAAGCTATCATTGCCTTGCACAACACCATCTGTTGTTGTCAGTTTAAAATTAGAGGCACCAACACCGGTACTGGCAAAAACTGTCAGTTTATCTGACACTGCACGATCTAAATACGCATTTAGAAATGCAGTTTTTAAACTAGTAACCTCTGTATTATATACAAATGCGGCAGGACCGGGCGGACCAGGAAAACTAGGCGTGACAAATTCGCTATCACCTGCAAAGGCTAATTCTGCTTCAACCCGGATTGATGATTTTGGTCCAAAACTTAAGACAGCTTCCCTGCCCGCAAATATACTACCGGAAATCACGTTATCATCGTCGTCGCAAACCAATCCAGCTATGACAGATGTTGTATCACAATCCGAATTTCCAAATCCTCCTGCTGTATTCGTACCACTTGGTGTTATGTTCGAATGCATCGCACTGAGTGATGCGCCGGCATAAAAGCCATTTGGAATATTTTGTGCATATACCGGGGTTACATGCATAACCGCACCCAAGGTTGCTATGATCATCGCTGTTTTCATCTACGCATCCTTCAAAGAATGTATTTATTAATATATTGCTAGATTGGATTTATGTTACCCGAAAGCATTACGACAACAGTTATATTCCAATAATTAAACTTTGTTGCAATTTAATGACTGAAACTCATGTGCTTGGTTTTGGTTTACATCAAAATTTTTAACTTTTAAGCTAGAAACAATATACGTCTACAATATCGCAACAGACCAAACAAAATTATAGAGAGTATTACTCTGTGACTACACCTAATTACGTAATTGATCCTTTGATCTCGGCTAAATCTATTGCTGCCCGCGTGGAAAGTCTGGCTGATGAAATTTCAGATCACTTTAAAGATACCGAAAAACTGATTGTTGTTGGCCTTTTGCGAGGCTCATTCGTATTTATTGCCGATCTTGTGCGCGAGCTCGATTTGCCGGTAGAGGTCGATTTTCTGGAAACGTCAAGCTATGGAGACGGCACAGAAAGCTCACGTGAAGTACGCATATTGAAAGACTTGCGTGGTGAAATAGAAGGCCGTGATGTTCTGGTGGTTGAGGACATTGTCGATACGGGTCATACCCTGAACCATGTCATTCATCTTTTGGAATCGCGCAATCCCAAACGACTGAAAGTTTGTGCTTTACTTGATAAACCTTCGCGTCGCGAAGTCGATGTCAATGCAACCTGGATCGGTTTCGAAATTCCCGATGAGTTTGTGGTCGGATACGGCATTGATTACGCTCAACGTAACCGCAATCTTGATCATATCGGCAAAGTGCGGTTTGTAAAATGAATATGCGCTGGCTGTTACGAATGAAGCGATGGGCAGACAATCCGCCATCCTGGGGCCGGGTAAAACTTGTGTTTGGAATACTTCTCGCATGCGCTTTACTTTACGCATATGAATATTTCTATGGATGGCCCGACTTTTTAACGCTTGAACCTGTTGGTCGTGGCAACAGATTACCGCGTTTTTAAGGGAGCCATGGAAAATTCACATGTCTTAATCGTTGGCGCCGGCCCCACGGGGTTAACAGCAGCCGTTGAACTGGCACGCCGCGGCATTATCCCTGTGGTAATAGAGAAACGTAAATCCGCATCACATTTATCGCGCGCAGTTGGTATTCTGCCACGGTCAATGAAATTACTTGGCCCATCCGGTGCAGCAACGGCAATTCGCACAGAAGCCATTACTTTTCGGCGCGCAATTTTTCATGCGCACAGCAAGCAATTTGCCAACTTAACGTTGGATACACACAAAGATGACAATAACCGCTTGTATGGTATGCCACAAAACCGCACCGAGGCACATCTACGCAATGCCTTTAAAGCCCATGGCGGCAAGATAAATTATGGTGCAGAATTGTTGTCGTTATTCCAGTCTGACACCGGCATTTCGGCCAGCATCCTTGGGAAAGCTTTTCGGTTTGACACAGTTATCGGGGCCGATGGAAGCGATTCAGTCGTACGCGAAGCAATGCACATCCCATTTCATGGCTACGAGTTACCCGAGATTTGGTCGATTGCCGATGTCGATGCATGGGGGTGGAAAGCACCAAGTGCCTTTCAGGCCTATATGCTGGATAAGGGCGGTGTTGTTGTCGTGGTTCCTTTAGCAAAAAACCGTTATCGTGTGATTTCCAACCGCCCTTATGCACTTGCTGCATTACCAGTACCATTGAACATTACAAAACTTCACAGGGCAGCAAATTTTACCATTTCAGTACGCCAGGCTGAAACATATCAACGCGGCCGTGTTTTCCTGGCAGGTGACGCCGCACATTGTCATTCACCAGTGGGCGGGCGTGGCATGAACCTTGGAATTGCGGATGCCGCTGATTTGGCGGAACGCATTGCTACTGGCACTACAGACGGGTACCATTCAGCGCGCCATCCCGTTGGACGCACCACTATAAAACAATCGGAACGCGCGCGGCGCATCATTACTTCTACCCATCCCGTCACGCGCACGCTTTTGCGTAATTTTCTACGACTGGTCCAGCATTCACCGTTGTTGCAACGCCGCTTCTTAAAAGAAGTGCTTGATTTATAAGCCTTGACTTAGGTTCTGAAACCCTATTGAAGCCCTCTTTCGGGATACGGCACCTCCGCCAATCCCTTAACGCGCGCCTGTAACTGATGGCTGCGCCTTTTTGAAAGAGCGATATGCTAACAGGAACTGTGCTTTGGTATGATGCCAAAAAGGGCATCGGATTCATAAAACCCGATACCGATGAAAATGATGTATTTGTCCATATGAAGGCTTTAAAAGCTGCGGGCATGAAAGATTTAGAAGAAGGTGTTCGTGTATCGTTTAATTTAAACACCGATACGGAAACCGGTCGCAAGGCAGGTGCTGATTTTACCTTACTCACGGGTGAAGCCCCGCGCCCACGCCCAAAAAAGAAAACACCAAAAGAAAAAGCTGCCGAAGCAAAAATCATTGAAGAAACACCCACAAGTGATGCCTCTGCATTTGCAAAATTGGGTTTGGATCCGCTGCTTGTTAAGTCTTTATCGTTTCTAGGATATTCGACACCAACTCCTATTCAGGATCAGGCCATCCCCGCCGTACTGAAAGGGCGCGATATTGTTGGGCTGGCACAAACCGGTACAGGTAAAACTGCTGCATTTTCTCTGCCCATTCTGCACCGTTTATTAGCTGACCCGATTGAACGCAAAGGCCGTTCTGCCCGTGTTTTGATCCTGACACCAACCCGCGAATTAGCAATGCAAATCCACAAAAACTTGCGTGATATGGGTAAAAAATTACCGCTTGATTTCGCAGTAGCTATTGGTGGTGCACCAATTCGCAAACAAATGCAGGCCTTATCGCGCGGCGTCGATGTTCTTGTGGCCACACCTGGCCGTCTGGAAGATCTGGTAGATCAGCGCGCATTGCGTCTTGATCAAACGACTTATATTGTATTGGATGAAGCCGATCAGATGATGGATATCGGCTTTATGCCCGCCATTAAACGGATACTTCCAAAATTGGCCGAACAACGTCAAACTTTGCTGTTTTCCGCGACTATGCCAAATCTGATCCGTGAGTTGGCTGCAGATCATCTGAAAGATCCGGTGAATGTGGCTGTCGCCCCGGAAAACACCACCGCTGAAAAAGTTACACAAAAGCTAATGCATCTGGTTAAGATGAACAAAGGTCTGGCACTGGAACGTATTGTTAAGCAAAATCCTGGCAAACGTATACTGGTTTTTTCACGCACGAAACATGGATCAGATAAACTGGTTAAATGGCTTGGAACACAGGATATTAAAGCTGACGCAATTCATGGCAACAAATCCCAAGGTCAACGCCAACGCGCGTTAGAGGATTTTCGCAAGAACAAAACCGCAGTCTTAATCGCAACAGACATTGCCGCACGTGGCATTGATATTCCGGGCATTGAGATTGTTATCAACTATGATCTACCAAATGTACCTGAATCATACGTCCACCGTATTGGTCGGACCGCGCGTGCCGGAGCATCAGGCCGTGCTATTTCTTTTTGCGCACCCGACGAGCAAAAACAATTACGCGACATTGAAAAGCTGATCAAAAAATCCATTCCGTTGGCACATCTTGAAGGTCTGACCGCAGCTGTCATTCCGATGGAAGAAAAACCGGAAGGGCGCAAGCCCCGTGCCCGCCCCAATCCCAACAGGAAATTCGGTGGCGACAAAGGCAGAGGGAAAGCCAAACCAAAAGGGCGTAAACTAAAACGCGCCTGATATACAAATGGATTATGGTTTGCGCGGAGCTAATGAAGCTTACTAACTTAAGGCTTTCATACGTGCTTCGCGCAACCGCGCAAAATCGTCCCCTGCATGATAACTTGAACGCGTAAGTGGTGTCGCCGAAACCATCAGGAACCCTTTGCCGTACGCGGCTTTTTCATATGCTGCAAACTCTTCGGGGGTTACAAAGCGATCAAGTACATGGTGTTTCGGTGTCGGTTGCAGGTATTGCCCGATGGTCAGAAAATCCAGATCAGCCGCACGCATATCATCCATTACCTGCATCACCGCTTGACGGTCTTCACCCAATCCCACCATGATACCGGATTTTGTAAACATCGTTGGATCAAGTTCCTTGACGCGTTGCAGTAATCGCAGGCTATGAAAATACCGTGCTCCTGGGCGTACTTCAGGATATAATCCCGGCACCGTTTCCAAATTGTGGTTAAACACATCCGGACGGGCTTTTACCACCACTTCCAAGGCACTGTCGTCACATCTGATAAAATCAGGCGTAAGAACCTCAATCGTCGTATTTGGGGATTGTTTACGTATAGCGCGAATAGTTTGCGCAAAATGTTCCGCCCCACCATCTTTCACATCGTCGCGGTCAACTGATGTGATCACAACGTGCTTTAATCCCAGTTTTTTCACTGCATCGGCAACACGACCGGGCTCAAACACGTCCAGATCCTCTGGCGGCTTACCCGTTGCAATGTTGCAAAATGTACAGGCGCGCGTGCATACTTCGCCCATGATCATCATCGTGGCGTGTCCTTGTGACCAACATTCACCAACATTGGGGCAGCCCGCTTCTTCACACACTGTCACCAGATTATTGTCACGCATGATCTTGCGTGTGTCAGCATAACCCTGCCCGCTTGGAGCCTTTACCCTGATCCACTTTGGCTTTTTTGGCTGAATGTTATCTGGCTTATGGGCCTTTTCAGGGTGGCGTTCAGATGGAATGTTCAGGTCGCGCATAATTAAAAATCCTTCGTTACTGGTGATATACCCCTTGAAGCGACCATTGTCCTTAAAGAAATGCCGCAGACAGGTCACAATTTACAGAGGAATTAAGTTGAAACCTACGCCACATAAAAAGTTACTCCAAAAAGATAACTGTAAACAGTTATTACGCTTGAATTTAAAACCACTAATTAACAGGGGATTTTACTTTAACCTACGGCAAGAATTTGATAGGTGAATCATTGAGAACGTAGAGATTAGCATTAGCCAAAACAGCCTTTGGATTGAATATACTACCAAATTGCCAGCCAATGTATGCACAAACTAATCTTTAAGAAAGTTTAGAAAATACAAATCAAAATGGGAGATCAACATGGATAATGAACCAACAGAGAATTCAGGCAAATGCCCTGTAATGCACGGGGCACAAACGAATGCATCAGCTGGTGGCACCTCGAACAGTGACTGGTGGCCAAATCAGTTGAACCTCAAAATCCTGCATCAGAATTCCGAACTGTCTGACCCGATGGGCCGTTCTTTCAATTATGCAGATGAATTCAAAAGCCTTGATCTTGAAGCTCTTAAAAAAGACCTATTTTCACTGATGACCGATTCTCAGGAATGGTGGCCAGCCGATTACGGTCACTATGGGCCATTCTTTGTTCGGATGGCGTGGCACAGCGCAGGAACTTATCGAACCGCAGACGGTCGTGGTGGTGCCACATCCGGTACACAACGTTTTGCACCTCTTAACAGTTGGCCGGACAATGTGAATCTTGACAAGGCACGTAGATTACTTTGGCCGATCAAGCAGAAATACGGCGCTAAAATTTCATGGGCCGATTTGATGATTCTTGCGGGAAACTGTGCTTTGGAATCGATGGGCCTTAAGACATTCGGCTTTGCCGGCGGGCGCGTGGATGTCTGGGAACCAGAAGAAGACATTTACTGGGGCACCGAATCCGAATGGCTTGGCGACAAGCGCCATGCCGATAATGGTGATCGTGACCTAGAGAACCCTCTCGCTGCCGTACAAATGGGGTTGATATATGTGAACCCCGAAGGGCCGAACGGCGAACCCAGTGCACTTGCTGCCGCCCGCGACATGCGCGAAACCTTTGGGCGTATGGCTATGAACGACGAGGAAACAGTCGCGCTGATCGCCGGCGGGCATTCCTTTGGCAAAGCACACGGTGCCGCCGATGCGGCAATGGTTGGCCCCGAACCCGAGGCCGCAGGTATCGCGGAACAAGGCTTCGGCTGGAAAAGCAGCTATGGCACTGGCAACGGTGCAGACACGATCTCCAGTGGGTTGGAAGGTGCATGGACCCCGACCCCGACACAATGGGACAACAGCTTTTTCGATACTCTATTCGGCTATGATTGGGATATAGTCAAAAGCCCTGCCGGTGCATCTCAGTGGGTTCCAACAGACCCGGCGGCTTCTGATGCTGTATTGGATGCGCATGACCCATCGAAACGACACGCGCCCATAATGTTCACAACCGACCTTGCCCTACGCATGGATCCGATTTACGGACCGATATCCAGGCGGTTCCACAAAGACGCCGATGCATTTGCAGACGCATTTGCACGTGCATGGTTCAAGTTGACACACCGTGATATGGGGCCCCGCTCGTTATATCTAGGGGCAGAGGTTCCGTCGGAAGAATTGCTATGGCAAGATCCAATACCAGCCGTAACACATGATTTAATAGATACGCAGGACATTTCCGCCCTTAAGGCCAAAATCCTTGCATCTGGTCTGTCCGTTTCGGAACTCATCATGACAGCTTGGGCATCTGCAGCAACCTTCCGTGGTTCCGACAAACGTGGTGGTGCCAATGGCGCACGTATCCGTCTTACGCCGCAAAAAGATTGGGAGGTCAACCAACCTGCTCAATTGGCTGCCGCATTGAAGACGCTTGAGGGAATTCAGAAGGACTTCAATAATGCTCAGTCGGGCGGCAAGTCAGTTTCACTTGCGGATTTGATCGTCTTGGGTGGATGTGCCGCCGTTGAACAAGCTGCCAAAAACGCAGGCCACACAGTGGACGTTCCTTTCACTCCGGGGCGCGGGGATGCGTCACAAGAGCAAACAGATGTCGAGTCTGTTAATATGCTCGAGCCTGCGGCAGATGGGTTCCGTAACTACACGAAGAATAAATATACTGTTTCTGCCGAGGAACTATTGGTTGATCGCGCACAATTGCTTACGTTGACAGCACCTGAGATGACCGTTCTCGTCGGTGGAATGCGTGTCTTGAATGCAAATTATGATAAAACACAACACGGTGTCTTTACGTCTACGTCCGAGACGTTGAATAATGACTTCTTTGTTAACTTGCTCGATATGAGCACAGTATGGTCGCCTATCTCGGATGCAGAAGATTTATTCGAGGGACGGGATCGCGCCACCGACAAAGTGAAATGGACAGGCACACGTGTCGATCTGATATTTGGTTCAAACTCTATATTGCGTGCTATCGCTGAAGTCTATGCATCCGATGATGCAAAAGCCGCATTTGTGCATGACTTTATTGCAGCGTGGACCAAAGTGATGAATCTTGATCAGTTTGACTTGGCCTAATTTTTTACAACCCTATTAAGGGCTGCCTTGGGGTGGCCCTTTTTAATTTAAGTGATAACATATCAAAAAAACTGGCTTCATTATGGAAAAAATTGAAACATTGGCCGAACACAAAGGCCACGAGCATCACATTAGCAAAGTGGGCGAATTCCTGAAGCAAATAATTTATGGCGGCAATGATGGCATTGTAACGACATTTGCAGTTGTAGCAGGCTTTGCTGGTGCCGGTGCTGAAGGCGTTGCACAAGTGGGCGGAATTGCTGTTTTGCTATTCGGTTTTGCCAACCTTTTTGCCGATGCCACAGCAATGGGATTAGGCGAGTTCCTGTCAGCGCGATCGGAAAAGGATCTCTACCATTCCATCCGTGACAAAGAGATTTACGAAATCCATAACAATCCTGAAATGGAACGCCGCGAAACCATTGAAATTCTTTCCGGAAAAGGCATGACGAAAGATGACGCAAGCGGCATGGCCGATATACTGGAACGCTACCCAGATTATTACGGTGATTTCATGATGACCTATGAGATAGGCATGTCCGATCCGGCAGATGAAAGCCCTGCCCTGAATGGGGCCGCCACATTCGGATCATTCATTGTTTTTGGTATCATCCCGCTGATCCCGTATTTTGTGCTAGAGCCTATACCTTCAACGTTTAATTTATCGGTTTTCGCCACCTTTGGTGCTCTATGTATTTTAGGCTCGTTGCGATATATGGTTGTACGTGAAAATCTTATCCGCTGTATCGGCGAAACCGTTCTTGTCGGCGGGGTTTGTGCCTCTGTCGCATATGTTGTAGGCTTAGCTTTCGCTTAATTTTCTTGATAGTAAAGCTCTTCTAGAACCTTCACTAATTGTTCAATATGCCTGTCTTTCGTTCTCCATGATGAAACACTAATGCGAAAAGCCGGGTGGTTTTGCCAAACAGTTTCACCAAACCAAACCCGGCCAGAATTTTGTGCGGCTTCAATAATATTTTGCGTCGCTTCATCCGTATTGGCTCGCACCAATACCTGATTTAACACAACACGGTTCAAAACCGTATACCCGGTATTTTGTAATTCCGACGCAACATATTGCGCTTGCCTGATATGTTGGTCAACCATGTCAGCAACACCATCTTTTCCCAATGTTCTAAGAGCTGCCCAAATAGGTATACCACGTGCACGTCTTGAAAATTCCAGCGACAGGTTTTTTTGTGCATCGGCTGATGCAGTGGAATACGCCGCGTCACTGATCATTGCACGCGCAAGTGCATTCTTGTCGCGACATATAGCAATCGCACCGTCATAAGGCGTGTTCAACCATTTGTGCCCATCCGTTGTCCAGCTATCTGCCCCATCAATGCCTGAGGTCAGATTTTCAGAATTCTTCGATGCCCGCGCCCAAAGACCGAATGCGCCATCGACATGCACCCATGCGCCCGCATTCTTTGCAATCGGTATAATTTTATCAAACTGGTCGAATTCGCCTGTATTAACCTCACCTGCTTGCAAGCATAGGATTGAGTGGTTATCCATTACCGGAAGCTGCGCCGGGTCAACTCTTCCGTATCCATCTGTCGGGGCATAGATGATACGGTTTAAGCCAAATCCCAAGATGCGCAGCGCTTTTTTAACAGTAATATGTGCAGTATCTGGAACAATAACTTTAATTTCAGGGGCACCTGTAAGGCCATCATTTTCAAAATCCCACCCCAAAGACGCCAATAGTGATGAACGTGCCGCAGACAAACAGGCAAGGCCACATGCCGTTGCTGATGTTCCAAACCCCACAGCACTTTGCCGTGGTAAATCAAGAATATCCAACACCCATTTTGCTGCCTGCTGTTCCAACACCGCCGCAGATGGACCACCATCAAAACTGGAAGCACATTGATCCCAGGCCAATGCCAGTCTTTCAGCCGCTGCAGATACAGGCAAAGTCGCACCAATCACAAAACCAAAGTAGTTGGGCCCGTTAGAAGCAACTGTAGCAGGCGACCCAAGCTTATCCATCAATCCTAGCGTTTCACTCGCAGGCCGTCCCTTTTCAGACAGAGGTTCAATAAAACCGTCCAATGCATTAATATCTGAAGTAGACGGGAATACCCTACGTTCTTCTATCTTGGAAAGATAATTAGACGCACGCGTGTCTGCATTTTTAATAAGCTCAAGTTCTTCCATTGCTTGACTCCTTTTACAATCATTGCGATGCTATATAGAGAAAGGTCTATATTGATGGATAACTATATAGAATCGAACATAGAGTCAATAAACACGATTTTGCGTGCCTTATCAAATGAACACAGGCTGTGCATAATGACGTGGATCATGAACCCGGAAGCTAATTTTCCACCGCAAAAAGACGGTGATTTGGTAAAAGACGGTGTATGTGTGGGCTTCATCACCGAAAAAATCGGCCTAACTCAGCCTACCGTAACAAGCCATATGAAAATTCTGGCTAGTGCAGGCTTGGTATCCTCAAAGAAAATTAAGAATTGGGTGTTTTACAAACCTCAACGTGAACGGTTCAAAACTGCAATCACAGTTCTGCAAGAAATGTTAGGGTAAGACCCCAACCGCAGATTACATATGAATAACCTTACCGTAGGCATCCAGCACACTTTCATGCATCATTTCTGACAATGTCGGATGCGGGAATACCGTTTGCATCAGGTCTTCTTCGGTGGTTTCCAACTGGCGCCCAATTACATAGCCTTGAATAAGCTCGGTCACTTCCGCACCTATCATATGCGCCCCTAGCAGCTCACCCGTTTTTGCATCGAATACGGTCTTGATCATGCCTTCAGCCTCGCCCAAGGCGATTGCTTTACCGTTGCCGACAAACGGGAAATGGCCGACTTTGATGTCAAAGCCTTTTTCTTTTGCCGCAGCTTCTGTGTAACCAACCGAGGCGATTTGCGGCTGACAATAGGTGCATCCCGCAATGCTTTCAGGTTTGACTGCATGTGGTTTTAATCCTGCGATCAGTTCAGCCACCATCACACCTTCGTGTGATGCTTTATGTGCCAGCCATGGCGGCGCTGCCAAATCGCCAATAGCAAATATGCCATCCACATTGGTCCGGCAATACGCATCGGTTACAACATGGCTGCGGTCATGTTTAACACCCAGTTCATCCAATCCCAGACCTTCGACATTGCCGACGATGCCTACTGCTGAAATCACAGTGTCAAATTCAATCTTTTCGACCTTACCATTGCTTTCGATGTGGGCAACCACTTTGCCTTTTCCACGATCAAGTTGCTTTACCAGGGTTTTTTCCATGATGGTCATCCCCTGCTTTTTGAACGCTTTCTTGGCAAATGTAGCGATTTCTACATCCTCGACAGGCAGGATACGGTCCATCACTTCAACTACTGTAGTATCGGCCCCTAATGTATTGTAAAAACTTGCAAACTCTATACCGATAGCCCCGGACCCGATGACCAGAAGTTTCTTTGGCATATGGGGTGGAGTAAGTGCCGTTTTATAAGTCCAGACCAGATCTCCATCGGCCTCCAGCCCGGGTAATTCACGCGCGCGCGCCCCTGTTGCCAACACGATATTCTTACCAGTCAGTTCTTCTGTGCCATTTGCGGTTTTCACCGAAACTTTGCCTTTACCCACAAGCGTTGCTTCGCCCATTATCGCAGTGACTTTATTTTTCTTCAGCAAATGCCCAATACCCGCACTCAGTTGTCCGGCAACTCCACGGGAACGTTTCACCACCGCATCCAGATCATATGCGATATTGTCAGCAGATAGGCCGAACTCTTTAGCACGGTTCATCAGATGAAACACTTCGGATGACCGCAACAGAGCTTTGGTAGGAATACAGCCCCAATTCAAACAAATCCCGCCCATATGTTCACGTTCAACAACTGCAACAGAAAGGCCTAATTGTGCCCCGCGAATTGCCGCGACATAACCGCCGGGCCCAGCACCGATTACGATCATATCATAGGATTTTGCAACCATTGGAGCACCCTTTCGGCTATTTAGTTTAACATTAAACCTTTTTCACATTCTTTATGATAGATTTTCAAAAAAAACACAAGACTTCAACATCTAGCTTTGATTTTCGATCTTTTTTAAAATCCCCTGATATCCACCCTGCGTTAAAAAGGTAAGTTCCGCATCGCTGGAATCACGTCCTAAAGGTTTGTTTCTATATGGAAAACGTCCGAACTGACGGATAATTTCCTGATGAACACGCGCATGCAACAAAGATGCTTCATTATCTGTCATCCGTGTAGTCATATAGGTTTCCAACAGAATCTGGTCTTTTAAATCCTCGGAATGTTCCAATGGCATATAAAAAAACTCTTGAGCAACCCTGCCAACCTGTAAATCGAAATCCCTTTCAATAGCTTGTATTGCTACATGGCGCGCTAAAGCATCTGTTGCAAAAGCACGCGGGTCATCACGAAACATATTACGTGGAAATTGATCTGTCAGGATCAGATAGGCCAAACAGCCTTCGGCAGTTTGTTTCCAGTTGCTAAAACCCCCATCCAATGCCTTTTCCCAATCCGCCAGAAACCTGTCGCGGATAGTTGCATCCAACTCGGGCGGGCCGTTATACCAACCCTTGGGGCCAACCTCTTTCACCCAGAAATCTATAATCTGTTTGCAATCTTTCATAAACACAGTCCTTAAATTCGACGTATTTTAACAAAGAACAGATTTCGTCTGGGATCAAGTGGACTGTTCCTCTGCTTCGTCCGCCATATCAATTGCAACCTCCGTTGCAACCTCGGCCGCCACGATGGATGAGCTTGGTGAAATCGGTGCATATGCCCCGGTATCTTCGACGCTAGGTGCATCACGTACGGTTGACCTAAACAGGGCCCAAACCGCACTTAAACCAAGTAAAACCGCCAAATAAACAAAGAAACTGTCGGCCCCGAACTCTGTCATCATCCAGCCCACCAAAAATGGTCCGCCAATCGCCCCCGTGCCATTGATAAAGATCAAACCACCAGATGCTGCCGCCATATCGTCCTGTTCCAGATAATCATTCATATAGGCAATATATAGGGAATACAGTGGGTTAGAGACGCCACCAACAATAAACATCAACGCCATCAGCGCGTATATATTGCTTGTAATGAATGGTGCCAATGCCATTGCTATAGCCCCGAATATTGTTAAATAAATAATCAACAACCTGCGCCCCATCCGGTCAGATGCCCAACCGATAGGATATTGCATCAACATACCGCCGATATAAATCATTGCGACGATAAGTGTGATAGTCCCAACATCCAGCCCCTTTTGTGTGCCATAGACTGCAGACATACCAAACAGTGCCGAGAAAATTGATCCGAGTAAAAATGTGCCGACAACAGCCAGAGGGGATGCATTATAGAGCCGTTTGAATGACATCGGTTTGGTCGTTTGAAACATCGGCGCAGGACTGATGGACAATAAAATCGGTGCGAATGAAATGGACACCAAAACAGATGAAATGATAAATAGCGTATAACCACCCGCATCGGCAAAGTTCAAAACAACCTGAGCGGCGACAATCCCAATCATTTGTACGATCAAATACAATGAAAGTGTCTGCCCCCGGGTTTCATTGGTTGCGCTATCATTAAGCCAACTTTCCGCAACCACATAAACGCCTGAAAAACAAAAACCGATAACAATACGCAAACACAGCCAGACAATAACGTTAGGGACAGCGGCGTATAGGATCAAACAGGCCGATACCAAAGATGCAAGGGCTGCAAAAACCCGAACATGTCCCACACGGCGGATCATTTCAGGGGCCATACGACTGCCGCCTAAAAAGCCGATGAAATAGCCGGACATAACCCACGCCATTGTATTTGGGCTAAAGCCTTCAATCGCGCCGCGAATACCCAACAACGTACCTTGCAGCCCGTTACCAAGCATCAAAAGCATAACGCCTAAAAATAAGGCCCATGAATTTTTTAAAACCGTACCCATTATCAGGCTCCGCTCGCATTTATCGCCACACTAGCACGTCTTAAGATAACCATAGGATTCAGACGCGACCAGTCATGGTCGTTTTTTATTTATTACTGTTTGGGAAATAACAACGACCCGTCCCCGTAGGAAAAGAATCGGTATTTTTCTTTGATGGCGTAATCGTAGATTTCCTGGCATCTGTCCAGCCCGATTAATGCGGATACCAACATCAATAGTGTAGACTTAGGTAAATGGAAATTTGTGACCAATCCGTCTGTTACATTAAACTTGAAACCGGGTTTGATAAAAATATCAGTATCTCCCGTCCAAGCCTGTATTTCACCGGTTTCACGCGCAGCGGATTCGATTAAACGCAGGGCAGTAGTGCCCACTGGGATTACCCGACCACCACTCTTTTTTGTTTGTGATATGTCGTGCGCGGCCTCTATGGATACATGTCCCCATTCTGAATGCATTTTATGATTTGAGATGTCATCAGTTTTGACAGGCAGAAATGTCCCTGCCCCAACATGCAGCGTGACTTCGCTGAAGTTAACACCATGTTGGCGCAGCTTTTCCAGTAGCTTTTCATCAAAATGCAAAGACGCGGTCGGTGCTGCTACTGCCCCCAATTCTCGTGCAAAGACAGTTTGGTAATCAATATTATCTTGCGCATCTGCGGCCCGTTTAGCCGCAATATAAGGCGGCAACGGCATTGTACCAATTTCCGCAATCACCGCATCAAAAGAATTACCAGTCATATTAAACGACAACCCAACACCCTCGCTGGTTTTTGATAATACTTTTGCCTTTAGCCCTACATTAAAATGAATCTCTTCACCAATCTTCAAACGTCGAGCGGGTTTTGCCAAGCTTAACCAGTTGCCATTTTCATCACAGGAAATCAGCGTGAATTCCACACTTGCGTAGGTTTCGCCCTGATCCGATATGCGCCTCCGGCGACCGTTTAAACGTGCAGGTATAACTTTTGTATTGTTAAGGACCAGCCTGTCGCCGGGACGTAGAAAATTACATATATCTGTGAAATGACTGTCCACAATAGCATCATTCTGAGCCACCAGTAAGCGCGACGACGGCCGCGGCTTTAGTGGCCTTAACGCGATCAAGGCATCTGGTAGGGTAAAATCAAAATCTGATAGCTTCATGGCGTGCCTTTTGGCGCGAATACACAATAACTTCAAGCCATCTATCTATCATCTTCCGGTGCAATTGAGTCATCATCAATTCCGGAATTGTTGCCCTCAGGGTCAACGGGAACATCATTCGCAGGGACATCCGCCTTTCCAACATCCGGCATTTCAGACCTGAAGATCTCGCGAAAAACGCCGGGTGCTAAAACAGACAACGGGTTCACACTGATTTTTGGATCTTCCGATGTGCCCTTCACTTTATAAACAAAACTGAACAGGCCTTCTCCCCTTTGCCGTCCGAAAAGTTTGCCGAAAACACGTTCTAAAGTGCCATTCAGGGCATAAAGAGGCGTAATAACACCTTCAAAATTCATGTTTTTTGTCTGAGAGTTATAATTGCCATCCAAAGTTATCCCAATAGAGACCCCGATTGCACTGGTCTTACGTACCTCAACACCTTGGGGTTTTAATGTGAACTGTCCATCAACCTTTTCCAAAACAATACCATCACCGGCCAATTCCTGCACAAGTCCGACAACACTGATACCATTCAGCAATCCGGCCAAAACATTATCTTGCTTGATCTTTGCTTTTTTGATTTGGAACGTCCCCATATAATGCCCCTCTTCTTTCAAAGGGATAAGTATAAGTCGCAAGTCCCCACCTACACCTTTTGAATAGAGGTTTGCAGATCGTAATAAGTTGCCGGCATCGGGTGCAATTACTTCAGCTGCAGTTCCGTTTTCTTGTTGGAATATCGTACCGGTTATGTTGGCTCCATTATTTATACTTGCACTATAAGTTCCCCGAAGACCTAGTTCATTGCGCAAATTGGCCTGAAATCCGGTTAGAACAATACCATCTGCCAGAATTAATCTATCAAGCGTAACATCCATAGGGGCACCGGATTCAGTGCCTTTGGAAAAACTAACATTACGTAAATCCGCAGTACCTCTATTTACTGTAACTTTTGTTTTATTACCCCCAATACTATCAAGTGTGACGTCCGCATTTAACCATTGTCTTACTGTTAATTCAGTAAAATTAGCTTGTGAAAATTTATTGTCTTTATCTAGCTTGATATTTCCCTTTGCGACCAGCCCGGACGACGCCACAGAAAAATTATCAATCGTGATATCATCACCTAATTGGCCTTTTGCCAATAGTATGCCATGCGATTTCTTTGGCTTTACCCAACTCAGACTTCTGATATTTAATCCCAATCCTGCCATATCAGATGTCAGGGTATATGTGGGCGGTTGTTTGCTCTTTAGTAGAACGTTCAGCTGCGCGGATGATGAACCCGCTAATATGCCTTCATCGAAATTCAATCCTAACTGGCGAAGGTTTTTTTCGCTCAAAACCACGTCAGACTGTATTTCCGATTGCTTGTTGCTTTTCTTGCCGATGGGCATGTGCCATTTGGTCTGTGTTTCTATACCGTCAAGTTTGACTGCACCCTCTATTTCAATCAATTTATCGCTTGCTTTAACTGCCAATTTATCTGCTGTGACAGTACGGTTCTTTACCAATGTCGTTGACTTCACATCCGTTAGTGTGGCTTTAGCCTGAAAAATAAAATCTTCCGGCTTGCTCCCTTTCACCATAGGTACCCATAACTTACCACTACCCATGGCATTACCTGTAGCAAGCGACGGTTTAAGGTCTACTTTTTTCAAAAACTCAAAAGGTTTTTCATCCAACATACTCAAACCGGCTCGCACGCTGGATGTTGCATTCACGGTTACTATGCCCGTAGCAGGCTTCACAGTAATGTTCGGGACAAAAAATTCTGAATTTGAAACATCAATTCGATCATTATTCGGTGCAATCACATAACCTTCATACAACTCGGCCTTGAATGTTTTTTCCGTTAAATGCCCACGCCCCTTTGCGCCCTGCAAAATAGGCAATGTCTTTAAATAACGAACTTTGCCCTGCTCGATATCAAATTTCAAATCAACGCTGTGTTTGCCATTGTGGCTATGGAATTGTGCGATACCGTTCTTTGCAACCCCTCCCAGTATATTTTCATCTATCCATGTCCGGGTTTTTGTTGTGGCTATTAGTGGCCAGTATTTCATCACTTCATCATATTTAATTTCGTTAAATCGTGCGAAGTATGAACTGTTCCAGTATTTATCACCTGCAACAGACGAACCGGCCGCCGATATACTCAGATCTCCCGTCTTTACTATCCCACGTTCCAAAGTCACAGAAAATGGTGATAACATCATATTTGCATTTGCCTGAACACGGCTCAAACTCAATGGTTGGGTGAATATACCCTTGGGGTGAATTATTAATTCCGACAAATCAATGGCCGCTGCCATCGACTCTACGGCGCCTGTATCATCACGGTGCATCGTTACTGCAGCTTCACCTTTGACACTTCCAACAGCACTTTTAGCAGTAATTTCAGTAAAGTTCAGACTGTCTGTCTCTTTTGTATATTCAAAGTATGTCTTTACGTGGCTAAACTTTATTGGCTCGGCATCTGGGCTATCGCGCAATTGGCCCTTATCACTTTCTAAAACACCTGACAGGCGGTCTAATACACCATCAACCTTTACTGCAGCATTGATTGAGCCAGTTACTGCGGCATCAAAGTTGCGCAGCCAATCAAGAGCCGGCACCTGATCAGCCAGATCAACAGTTGACGCCTTGTCAAATTTAATGCCGAAATCAAAAAAACCTTCGTCTAGGCCATATGCAAAATGAACACCGACGGACATATCAACTCTGTCTTTTGAACCCATTACGATATTGGCATCAGCTGTTATGACGTCATCTACACGTGTCGATAGCAAATGTGCCTTTGGTGTCGCCCAAACACGCTTCTTGACCTGATCAATATAAACAAGATTGGTGTCAATCATATCAATCAGTCTTAAACTGCGCAGCGGCGACTTTCTTGCGGCAATATTTGCCGCATTGAATATCATCTCAGGCTTTATAATCTTTGTATCATCATCGCCTGGTGGCAAAATGTTAAACTTACCATTCAAGTCACGCAGAAACCGGAACTGGGCCCCGATAATTTCTATGGTTTCCACTTCAATACCATTTCGTATGGATTGTATTGGATCTAACTTTGCACGTACCTCTGGAAATTCTGCAATTTTTTGTCCTTTTTTCGTATAAACCCGCACATCCGAAAGCTGAACAAGAATGTTTATTCCTCTTTCAGCTGCGACAAGTGAAACATCACCAAAGCGAACATCAAAATCACTTATAGCATCTCTAACCAATCTTGCAGCCGTATCTTGGGCTTGGGGTATAACTAAAGGTCCAGTCTTCAGCCGAATGAATAATAACCCCACACTTAAGACCAGTATAAAAAGCATGGTAAAGAGGGCAGAGAAGGCACATCTTGTCCATGAGCCGAAAATGGATTTCTGCCTAACGGTTTTTTGAACTACAATTTGATCTTCGTCGCGTTTCGCGCTCATAACTTGGGAAACTTCTCTACTTTCGGAACAACGCTTAATATTTATTTTCAAACGTCATTTATATATGTACACGATATTAATCCTTCTTGTTAACAAACTCCAGCATTAGAGGTGCACTTTGCTCGAAAACGGAAAAATAATGCAGAAATTCACCCTACCCCGCGACGGGAATAGCACTTGTAGTCTTGATGATTTTCAAGGCCGTAACCTTGTTATCTTTTTTTATCCGAAAGATGACACCTCTGGCTGCACAAAAGAAGCAATCGGATTTTCCCAAAGTTTGCCTGATTTCAACAAAGCAAACACAGCTGTGATCGGCATTTCTAAAGACACTGTCGCCAAACATGACAAATTCATCGCAAAACACGATCTGAAAATCCCTCTTTTATCCGACATCACAGGTCAGATGTGTGAAGACTGCGGCGTATGGAAAGAGAAATCCATGTATGGCAGAACATACATGGGAATTGAACGTACGACCTTTTTAATTGATAAAAACGGCGCAATTCAACAAATATGGCGCAAAGTGCGTGTAAACGGCCATGTGGAAGCGGTTTTAGAAGCCGCGCAAAGCTTATGACCCGCCCAACATTAACTGAACTGGCATGCAAGGTTTTAACAACTGCAGATGGGCGTGAAAAAACCCGTATATCTCATGCTGCAGCAAAGCAGTGGTTTGATAGCGTTCAGTCGGGAAACCCTTTAAACATTGGCAATTCCAAGCCTCCGATGCACCCCGGTCGCCCCGATAAACCGGAACTTTTAGCCCCGAGGGATGTCCCGCGCCGTCGAACGGGAACTGATAAAGGTCGTACAGCACTTTTACATGCAATTGCACATATTGAATTGAATGCCGTTGACCTGCACTGGGATATTATTCCACGTTTTTCCCACATCAAAATGCCACGTGGATTTTACGATGATTGGGTTAAGTCGGCTGCGGAAGAATCTAAACATTTCAATCTTCTATGTGACAGACTTGAAGCAATGGGATCATATTATGGCGCCATGCCTGCACATGCGGGCATGTGGCGTGCCGCAACCGATACCAAAGATGATTTCATTGGCCGTTTGGCCATTGTTCCAATGGTGCTAGAAGCCCGCGGACTCGATGTTACACCAAGCATGATTACCCTATTCGAAAACATAAAGGATACGGCAACAGTGGACACACTTAAAATCATATATGCCGAGGAAGTCGGACATGTTGCCTACGGCTCTAAATGGTTCCATTTTTTATGTGGGCGACACGAACAAGATCCCAAAGATTGTTTCCATGCACTGGTCGAGAATTATTTTCCCGGTGGATTAAAGCCGCCGTTCAATGATGAAAAGCGTGCCGAAGCAGGAATACCACCAGATTTTTATTGGCCGCTTGTTAAAGAAAAACCACAGAAATAAAGCCTGATTTGATCGGGTATTAATAAGCAAAAAATCGCCTAATACATTATAATCAGGCCATAAATGGATCAATTGATGTGTTATTTAGTTGATTGCTTGGCCAAATTTGCTTAATGAAATAAACAAATAACCTAAAAGATATTGGGTGCAGCAGGTTTAATTAATCGGGTGGCTAGTAAAAAAGCATGAAAGATGCATTGGACAAATATTTGCCTGAACAGCGGATTTATATCCGCACAGACCGGTCTACACGTTTCCTAACTCTAAATTCACGTTCGCAATTGTTAATCGGGGTTATTGCAACAATCGGCTTTTCATGGCTTTTAATTGCAACGGCTATAATCGGTTACGGTTTTCTGGAATCGCGCTCTGATAACAATCGTGTAGCAGACCAGAAAAAAGCATTCGAACTTCGGATCAACAAACTTTCCGCAGAGCGTGATAGACGCGCTATGGAAGCACAAGCAGCACAAGAACAATTCTATGTCGCTTTGAACCAAATCTCTGAACAGCAAACCGATTTGTTGGAAGCCGAAGAACAAAGACGTGAATTGGCCACCGGCCTGCATATCATGCAAACCAAATTGCAAGATGCAGTCAAATCCCGCGATATCGCTGTTCACAACTCAGATCAGCTTTTAACCGAACTGCAAGATGCTAACGGTAACGAAAAAACCCACTTGGGTGCGGCAGAAGAACTTAATAAAACTCTAGCACTTATTTCAGATCAGCTCAGTACGTCAGTTGATGCCCAGGAATTTTATGCCACCGATGCCGCGAAAGCAAAACAATATGCCAAAGACCTCGCTTTCGATGCAGAACTCGCGCAGCTTAAAAATGAGCAAATTTTCAGCCGCTTGGAAGATGCCATAGAAGTTTCTCTATCACCGCTTGAACGCGCTCTTGAAAAAACGGGTATTAACACATCCGCTCTTCTAAGCGATGTGCGCCGTAGCTATTCGGGAACAGGCGGACCTTTGACTGAATTAACAATTTCCACCAAGGGTGTAGGCGATTACCAAGAAAGCATGCGCGCTAATGAATTGTTAAAAGCCCTGGATCGCGTCAACCTTCTGACAATAGCAGGTAATAAAGTACCCCTATCAAATCCGGTTCGCGGTTCATACCGTTACACCAGTGGATACGGCGGCCGCCGCGACCCCAAAACCGGCGGCTGGCGCCAGCATAACGGCACTGACATGGCTGGCCCAAGAGGCACAGAAATTGTAGTAACCGCTGATGGTGTTGTTACTTTCGCAGGACGTCAAGCAGGCTACGGCCGCCTTGTTAAGGTTAAACACAAACAAGGGTTTGAGACATATTACGCTCATTTAAATAGCATCGGTGTTAAAAAGGGACAAAAAGTGTCGCGCGGTGATAAGATCGGTGCTATGGGAAATTCTGGTCGTAGTACGGGTGTCCACCTGCATTACGAAATCCGTATAGACGGGAAACCTGTAAACGCAATAAAATATATAAAGGCTGCTAACGATGTTTTCTAAAAGCAAAATCAACGAACCTGCAAAAAAACCGGAAACGGCAAAAGCTGAAACTAAAAAGACAGACACCTCAAAGTCTTCGTCATACCCTTCCTCTACGCCTGCGCCCGTAACGCCAAAGGCCAAACCACCGGCATCTATTTTGTCAACTGATCTATATATCAAAGGCAATATTAAAACGTCCGGTGACATTCAAATCGAAGGCGAAATTGTTGGTGACGTGCGTGCGCATTTGCTTACAATCGGTGAAACTGCACGTATCAAAGGCGAGATTTGCGCTGATGATGTTGTCGTGAACGGCCATGTCGCCGGAACAGTACGCGGCTTAAAGGTACGTCTGACAGCATCAGCACGGGTTGAAGGTGATATCATTCATAAAACCATTGCTATTGAAAGCGGGGCGCATTTCGAAGGCTCCGTACGCCGTGAAGAAGAACCTCTGACAGCACCGAAAACGGCAGGAAAAGCCGTTCAGAACAAAGCGTCTTAGGTTAATTGTTATCTTAACAACTGGACTGCACACAGATAACTCTCAAAATATCAATTCTTTCTGTTAATTCAGACGGGATTGATAACACCAAGCTTACTGCATTACTCATGGAAGGTCATGATATATGACTTACGCACTTGTTATACATGGTGGTGCAGGCGCACGCCCTGGCGTTGACTACACGGAACAACAAAAACATTTGGCAGAATTGATAGCCTCTGGACAAAAGATGCTTATCTCTGGCCAGGATGCACTCACAAGTGTCGCGACCATCGTTGCTGAAATGGAAGCTTCGGGGCTTTATGTGGCCGGTAAAGGTTCTGCACCGAACACAGGCGGCGTGGTTGAGCTGGATGCCAGTATAATGGACGGCAAAGAACAACGTGCCGGCGCAGTTGCCGCCATGCCCAATATCATACACCCGATCAATGCTGCTCTTCATGTCCTGAAAGACGGCAGGCATGTCATGTTGGCGGGAAACGGCGCAAGGGATTTCGCTTTGGCGAATGGTGCTATATCGGTTGATAATCCGGACCAATATTACACCGAACATGTTAGTCATGGATCACTGGCAGATACATCCAGTCACGGAACAGTTGGTGCCGTTGCACTTGATATAAATGGCCACCTGGCTGCGGCCACCTCTACAGGCGGCACATTCAATAAAAGGCCCGGTCGCGTAGGCGACACACCTCTTATCGGTGCCGGCACTTGGGCGGATAACCACGTTGCCGTATCCTGCACCGGTGTTGGTGAGGCATTCATACGCACAAGTGCCGCACATGATGTCTCAGCACGTATGCGCTATGGAAATACCACAGTGGACAATGCAGCACGCGCAGTGCTTGCAGAAGTCAAAAAATGCGGCGGTGACGGCGGGTTGATCGCAGTTGATCGCTTTGGGCGTATTTCGATGCCATATAATTCTGATGGTATGAAGCGTGCAGCCGTTTCAAGTACAATGCCGGCAGTGGTGCGTGTTTTTGAAACCGAGCCGCTTGTGGATCAACAATAAGACCCTACTCTACTGATCTGCGTTCGCTTCTGCGCGACTTTTACCGGCCACATCCATCGCCAGAACCGCTGCCATGAACTGATCCAGATCGCCATCCAGAACCCCTTGGGTGTCGGATGTTTCTGTTCCTGTTCGCAAGTCCTTTATCATCTGATAAGGTTGCAAAACATAAGATCTAATCTGGTTGCCCCACCCTGCGTCACCTTTGTTCTCATGCGCTTCAGTGACCGCTTCACTGCGGCGATCCAATTCTATCTGATACAGGCGTGACTTAAGGGCCTTCATTGCAATATCACGGTTTTGGTGTTGTGACTTTACTGATGAAGTCACCACAATCCCCGTGGGCATATGGGTAATCCGCACGGCACTGTCGGTTGTGTTAACATGTTGGCCACCAGCGCCTGAAGAGCGATAAGTATCAATACGGATATCGGATGGATTAACTTCTATCTCGATATTATCATCCACCACAGGGTAGACCGTAATAGAACTGAAAGACGTATGTCGTTTTGCTGCACTGTCAAAAGGTGAAATGCGTACTAAACGGTGCACACCGCTTTCGGATTTCAACCATCCATATGCATTGTGACCGGTGATCTTATAAGCTGCGGATTTTATGCCGGCCTCTTCACCGGCGGTCTCTGATTGCAACTCGACCTTGTAGCCTTTTTTTTCAGCCCAGCGGATATACATACGCGCCAACATCGATGCCCAATCGCAGCTTTCGGTACCACCTGCCCCGGATTTGATTTCAAGGAATGTATCATTGGCATCGGCTTCGCCATTCAGCAAAGCTTCCAGTTTTCGTTTTGCTGCACGTTTTTCCAGTTTCTTGATGGCATTTTCAGCCTCATTAACAACCTCTTGGTCGTCTTCCATCTCACCTAATTCAATAAGCTCGATATTATCGGCCAGTTCCTGCGCCAAGGATTTGTAACTGTCTATTGCATCGACAAGCATCTGACGTTCACGCATCAGCTTTTGTGCTTTTGTCGGATCATTCCACAGATCCGGGTCTTCGGACATCGCATTGAACTCTTCCAAGCGGTGCGGGGCGGTATCCCAATCCATTCGTTGTTGAAGCAACTCTAATGCGTCGCGAATTTCCACTACTATATTTTCAATTTCTGCGCGCATCTGCTCTGCTTTTCCAAACTGCTTTCACGCTGTTCTACAAAGCCTGCGGGTAAGGGTAAAGTGCTCTAATATATTCCACCTGATGTAAGTGAGCCAAAAGTTGCTTTTTTAGGGATTGTTTTAACTTCACCGGTAGATGTTTTGACGGTTTTGTCGTCATCACTTTCACCGCGAGAGAACAATAACAGATCCGAGCCCAGACCCCAGCCTCCATCAATGATGTCGGCGTACCCATCTAAAGCATTTTCCCCGACACGAAATAATTCCGCAACAACATATTCGCCCGTAGCATCATCAGGCAGGCGTGAGCCGTTATATCTGTCGTATTTACGGAATACCGTATTTTCAGGAACTTTAAATTCACTAGCCCCATAAGTTTCAATGGCTTTTTTCATAAAGCTTTCAAATACAGGGCCGCACATCGTGCCACCGAATGCTCCGTGCCCCATTGATCGGGGATTGTCAAAACCCATGTAGCAGCCCGCGACAATATTGGACGTAAACCCGATAAACCACACGTCTTTTGAATCGTTCGTCGTCCCAGTTTTACCGGCCACAGGGACACCCAACCTTACAGTTCTGCTGGCTGTACCACGTTCTACAACGCCGCGCATCATAGAGGTCAAACGATATGCAGTGACATCATCCATAATACGTTCGCGGTTATTCTGGATCTCAGGGGAAAGTCCGCGGGTTAAGTTACCCGCAGCGCATCCAACACAAGACCGGCGATCATGCCGGTATACGGTTTCACCTCTGCTGTTTTGAACACGGTCAACCAGCGTGGGTTCCACGCGCTCACCACCATTGGCAAACATTGCATAACCCGCTACCATCTTAAACAATGTGGTCTCTTGTGAGCCTAATGAATTTGCCAAAAACTCACCCATATCATCGTATATACCGAACCGCTCGGCGTAATTAGCAACAACATCCATCCCGATTTCCTGCGCCAGACGAATGGTCATCAGGTTACGCGAACGCTCAATCCCCAGACGCATTGGCGCTGGCCCGTAAAATGTATTTGATGAGTTCTTAGGTCGCCACAGACCTTGTGGCGTTTCAAGTTCAATAGGTGCATCGATAATAATCGTTGCCGGCGAATAACCACTATCCAGCGCTGAAGCATATACAAAGGGCTTGAATGATGAACCGGGCTGACGCGTTGCCTGTGTTGCACGGTTAAATACGCTATACTGATAGGAAAACCCGCCCTGCATCGCAAGAACACGACCCGTGTTCGTGTCCATTGCCATGAACCCGCCCTGAAGTTCTGGAATTTGCCGCAATGACCAGTTTTGAAATACACCATCTTTTTCAATGGCCATAACATGAATAACATCACCCACAGATAAAAGATCACTTGGTTTCTTGGCCTTTTTAAGTTTCGCTTTTTGATTAACTCTACTACGCCATGTCAGCTCTGACATCGGCAGAAAGTTCCCATCCGCGTCATCTTTTACACCTTCAATACCGATACGGACCGTCTTTGCGCCGACCGCTAAAACAACAGCGACGTGCCAGCTATCAATATCACGGGGGATTTTGACATCGGACAATGCATCGCGCCATTTCTCTTCGCTTCCTAATAATGCAGGGTCAAGCGTGGTCATGGGCCCGCGGTATATCCGCAAATTACGATCATATTTCTCCAATCCCGTGCGCAGTGCCAATGCCGCTTCTTTTTGCAAAGCCGGATCCATTGTGGCACGAATTGCCAACCCGCCACCAAAGAATTCATCTTCACCGAATGAACTGGAAAGCTGACGACGAATTTCATCGGTGAAATAATCACGCGGCGGGCGTGATGCGCGCAATGACACATAATCACCTGATTGGACTGTCTTTAAAGGTGTCTCAAACGCGACTTTAAGCTGGTCTTGTGATATAAATTTGTTGCGTGCCATCTGACCAAGCACATAGTCCCGTCTGGCAGTCGCGCGTTTACGTTCTTTTACCGGATGATAGTCACTGGGCGCTTTTGGCAGTGCCGCCAAGTATGCAGCCTCTTCGATCGTAACTTCCTCTAATGACTTACCGAAATACACCTCAGCAGCAGCAGTCACCCCATAAGAATTTTGCCCCAGAAATATTTCGTTCAGATAGATTTCAAGTATCCGATCTTTGCCCAAAGCCGCTTCGATACGTGTGGAAAGGATCAGTTCTTTAATCTTACGTTCAAGTTTCCGGTCACCACTCAAAAGCATTATTTTTGCTACTTGTTGGGAAATCGTAGAGGCGCCCCTTAAACGTCCGCCGCGTGCTTTATCTATAACGGCTTTAATGATCCCGATCGGGTCATAACCCTTGTGTTGATAGAAACTTTTATCCTCGGCACTGATAAATGCATTTTTCACCACAACAGGTATTTCATCGACGGGTGTGTAAAGTCTGCGTTCCTGTGCAAACTCATCCATCACCTTACCCTCAATCGAATAAACTTTACTGATGGTTTTAGGTTCATAACTGGCAAGATATTTATGATCTGGTAAATCTTTACTGTACATAAACAAAATAGCACCAACGATCAGTGCAACCAGAACCACACCGATGGTAACCCAGCTGAAAATCCATCCAATAAAAGATAATACCGTTCGAAGCACGTATGGCTCCTTTCATTTTACTATCTGCCGCTTATAAGCCGCTTGTCATAGAAGGTCAAAATCACATCTTATCTATTAGACACCAAAAATTATGGTTTCCTTCACTTTAGATAGGAATTATTCTTCATAATGAAACCTATTGTCGTAATAATTGAGCCTGTGCTGCGTCTTCAACAGACCATGCGTCCAATGCCAATACGATTCCCTCTATCACTTTATTGCGCCACTTCGTGTTCATCAGATTATTTAAATCCCGTGTGTTTGACATAAATCCAAGCTCGATCAGAATTGATGGTATGTCAGGTGCCTTCAACACGCTAAATCCGGCATATAAATGCGGCCGTTTACGCAAACGGCCGATGGATTGCGCCACACCCGATACAACCATATCAGCAAGCAAATCACTACGGGGCTTGGTTTCCACACGTGCCATTTCCATTAAAACTGTAGCAACAGCGTCTGATTGATGGGTCAAATCAACACCGGCAAGTAAGTCATCGTGGTCTTGTCTTGCAGCCAGATATGCAGACGCTTCATTGGATGCTTCATCAGACAAAGAATAGACAGTGGTCCCCGTTGCCCAACCGCTTTCCAACGCATCTGCATGCAACGAAATAAACACATCAGCACCCATTGCGCGCGCGCGTGATATGCGCCCCGGCAATGAGATAAATTCATCATCATCTCGCGTTAATAAAGCTTTATACCGTCCTGTTAATAATAGTTTTTCCTTTAACTCTTTTGCAAACTTAAGAACCAGCGTTTTTTCATAATGCTCACCATGTCGCGCTCCGGAATCAATCCCGCCATGCCCGGGATCCAATACCACAATCAAAGGCTTGTCACCTGTCTGGCGCGATTTTGGGATTGCGACATCAATTGATTTCGGCAAATCCCAGCCAGCTTCTACCCGTGGTCCGATTTGTTGTGCAAATTCTTCCGGGCTGGCTAACCTGAATTTGGCCTCCAATATTGCTCCATCACCCAAAGAATCCACACGCATCTCGGCTTCATCCAAAACCATTGGTTCATTTAACTCTATGACCATTCTGGACCAACCGGCCTGAAACGCGCCAAAGCGCAGTTCTTTGATTTTTTCGCTCATTACTGCTTTTTTTGCGGAAAACCCTGTCCAATCAACTTCTTTAAAGTCAAATACAATGCGATCTGGCGCTGATAACGCAAAAATACGGTATGGAATGGCTTGTGATAATTTAAGTGATAGCTTCATCTCGCGATATGACATATCGGAAATGCTTGATTGTGCGACATCGATACGTGCCAACGCCCGCAAATCCTGTGCAAATGCGCCTGCAACTGAAAAGCACACCATAAAGCTTACGAAAACCGCAATTTTAGAAAACACTACCTTGCCCGATCATTATCAACGTCTTTTCTTACCCTTATAAAGCATGGATTTAAAAATGCGATTGTATTTCTTGCGTTGTACCCTTAAGGATGGGGTACAGCAGGCTGAAACATCGCCGCTGATATAAGAGTTTCGTTGAATGAGACCATGAAAACAGGCACTGCCAAAGTTATCCTCTGATCCACTCAACAGGCCATATGGCCAATGAATTGTCGTATGAATGGCGCAACGCTGTGAATGCGGCCCGAACTGAACATTCCGCAATCTGGAATGTTGGAGAAACCCCGCGATGAAACGCGTGTGGATACAGATATTGGATTTTTGCGTCGGCATGAAAGCCGCGCCCATTAATGTGCCGTACAAAATCGCCATAACATATAACGCCAGCAAATCCGCACCCCCAGGGCTGTGGAATTTGTCGCGTTTTGAGAATAAAAAATGTCAAAGAAAATGCTTATCGATGCCACCCACCCCGAGGAAACCCGCGTGGTGGTGGTTGAAGACAACAAAGTTGAAGAATTCGATTTTGAAAGTCTAAATAAACGCCAGCTTGCTGGGAATATCTATCTTGCTAAAGTAACTCGGGTTGAACCATCGCTTCAGGCCGCGTTCGTGGACTATGGCGGAAATCGCCATGGATTCCTTGCATTCAATGAAATCCATCCGGATTACTATCAGATACCGATTGCTGACCGCGAAAGACTGCTGGCAGAAGAAGCGGAATACGCAAAAGCCAAAGCTGAAGAAGAAGCAAAACGCGCTGAGCAACCTAAAACACGCGGGCGCAGACGGAAAAAACAACCGGCCAAGGCCGAAGCAAACGGTACAGTATCTGCGAATGATGCGGTTGTTTCCAGCGATGTGGTTGATGACGGTGTTATCGATATTGCCAATACTGAACCGGAATTGGTGGATGTACCCGAGACACAGTCCGCCGACCCCGTTGAGGCTCCTGTTGCAACTGAAGAAACACCTGTTGTTGAAGCTTCAAAAAATGATGCGGATAACAATGAAAAAGTTGCCGCAGATGCGCCTATCGATGAAACACCTGCAACAGTTTCCGACGATGATGATAATGGTGATACTTCGGACGAAGACCCGAAACCCGGTATCGTAACTGTCGCAGACGATGACATCTCGGAAGAAGTGCGCCCACGCAAACCGCGTGTTAAACGCTATAAAATCCAAGAAGTAGTCAAAGTCCGCCAAATTATGCTGATCCAGGTTGTCAAAGAAGAGCGCGGCAACAAAGGGGCTGCACTGACCACATACCTGTCACTGGCAGGCCGTTATTGTGTCTTGATGCCAAACACAGCACGTGGCGGTGGCATTTCACGTAAAATCACCAATGCTGTTGATCGTAAAAAAATTAAAGCCATTGCCAATAAATTGATTGTTCCTGAAGGTGCGGGGCTGATTATTCGAACTGCTGGTGCCAATCGCAATGAGTCCGACATTAATCGCGATTATGAATTCCTGTCACGCCAATGGGCGCAAATACGCGAACTGACACTGAAATCCATAGCACCCGCTCCGATATATGAAGAAGGTAATTTGATTAAACGATCAATTCGCGATCTTTACACCAGCGACATTGATGAAATCAATGTAGAGGGTGAAGCCGGCTATCAGGACGCAAAAGAATACATGAAAATGTTCATGCCCAACCGCGTGGATAAAGTGAATTTATAC